>JAEEGH010004833.1_pt1 | contig 34295 bp, 27 predicted proteins | sample 9134181 | NCBI WGS metagenome assembly JAEEGH01 (sample SAMN16246544, study PRJNA631951) | gut metagenome | biome: gut microbiome; feature: rumen; material: DP-attached | host: Bos | place: Iran: Karaj | collected 2018-10
TTTCATGATTTTTTGATTATCAATTTGCTTTTTTATACCTCGAAGCACTACACTAACGCTTTTTACCGTCATGGCGGAGGAACATCCGCCATCTCCTAAGCGCGGAGACGACACCCCGTCGCATAGGAGATTGCGGGTCAAGCCCGCAATGACGGGTAACGGTCGGTTTTAGTGCTCCGTTGCCAGCCTGCAAAAGTATTACTTTGTTATGATTTGATGCAATTCTTTTCCTAGAATTTCACTGATGTTACGGAAAGTATTTTTCAAGAAGTCCTCAATATCCTCATTTCCAATGAGTTTTATCTCTGTGATGCCTTCCTCGGTCTGTGGCTTGGGTTGGATGGTCTCGGTAGTGCTCATGATATACCAAAAGGTGCGTTTCAGTGACCAAGCTTCATGTTCAAAATAACAATGCCATGTGGAAGGCAATTCTTTGACAATCTTTAGGTTGCCAATGCCAGTCTCTTCCTCGACCTCGCGTAAGGCGGCCACTTCTGGCGTCTCACCTTTTTCTATATGGCCTTTAGGCAGGTCGGGGATGCCTTTGCGAACGATGCTGACGAATTTGCCGTCTTTCACGACGATGCCACCTGCCGCTGGAGCCATCCTGAACGTTTCTTTTAGCGCCAAGGCAACGGCATTCTCTCCAACTTCATGGATGAATGTGTCGCCTGGGTCGTGGTCTTCAAGCCATTCGGGAATAAAATCGCACAAAAGTTCGGCATCGTATCTGTCAGATTCTTGGAATGTTGCATCAAATTTCAAAGAATCGCCCTCAATTTTCGGGAAAACCAGTGCTTTGTTTTCTTGAAAAATCTTGTACATTTGCAGTCAGTTTATGTTGTTTTCAAGCGACAAAGATAAACAAATTCGTTGAATGTAGGGCAGTTAAATTGTGACATCCGCCGAAATGAAAGAATCAATACGAACAACCATGAAATACGAAGACTCAGCATTGACCTTGGCTCAGCATCTGCTGCAAATCAGAGCCGTGAAACTCAGCCCGAAAGCTCCGTTCACTTGGGCCTCTGGACTGAAAAGTCCCATTTATTGTGACAACCGCGTCACCCTTTCTTATCCAGCTGTGAGGACCTATATCCGTCAGCAATTTGTTGAGAAACTGATGCAGAATTTCGGAAAGCCCGATGTGATTGCAGGTGTGGCTACGGGTGGCATCGCACAGGGCGCGTTGGTAGCTCAGGAGCTGGGACTACCTTTCGTGTATGTGCGCTCCGAGAAGAAGTCACATGGTATGCAGAACCAGATCGAGGGCGTCATCAATGCGGGGCAGTCGGTGGTGGTCATCGAGGACTTGGTCTCCACAGGCAAGTCGAGCCTCATGGCCGTAGATGCTTTGCGCGAGGCTGGTGCCGAGGTGAAGGGCATGTTAGCCATCTTTACCTATCAGATGGATCTCGCCAAGAAGAATTTCGAGGAAAAGAACTGCCAGTTGATTACCTTGTCGAATTACGAGACCCTGATTCACAAAGCCGTGGAAGAAGCCTACGTCACCGAGGAGGATGTGGAGTCACTGAAGGAATGGCGCAAGGACCAGCAGGCTTGGAGTGACCGCTGGAATTAATCATTTTCCTTGTAGAGACGCGATTTATCGCGTCTCCCAAAGGCATAAACGCATTTCAAATATGAGACGCGATGAATCGCGTTTCTACAAAACGAATTTGATTTCCTTTATGTCAAATGAAAAGGATTGCAGCGCTTCGTCAACGAGTTGCAGCCGCCCAAACGGGTCTATTCCCGTCATAAAGAGTCGCATAATTTTCCCGTCGACTTCATAATCCGCCAAAGTTCGGTAGCGGAACAGCCTTTTCAGGTATTCCTGCTCAATGGTGGCAGGGTCAGATTTCAGTTGTTCTACCTTTATTAATATGCGCTCCGCGATTTGCTCTATCAGCGGCCGCAAATCGTAGGTCTGTCCTGTAATCATTTTCAGCGAAATCGGGTGCGTGGGCCAATTCTGGAATTGCATCTGGTTGACATTCAGTCCGATGCCGATGATGGAGACATCCATCATGTTCGCTTTGATGGTGCTGTTGATGAGGATGCCAGCCAGTTTTCGGTTTTCATAAACAAGGTCGTTCGGCCATTTGATGCTGATCTTATCTGCAGGTAGTACAGTATCCAAAACCTCAACGATACCCAGTGGCACGGCTTCCGACAGCAAAAACTGCCGCTCGGCAGGCAGAAAACTCATGTCCACAGCCAAAGAGAAAGTGAGGTTCTTCCCAACCTCACTTTCCCAGCCGTTGCTTCCCATGCCTTTGCCTGCGGTTTGCTCCTCGGTGCTGACCACCCAATTGCGGATGTCGCATTCTGACTGCTGCCTTTGCAGGTAGGCATTGGTAGAGTCAAGTTTCTCGAAATGATGATAATGAAGCATCACTTCACCACGACTCGCTGTGTCTCGTTGCCAACTTTGATGGCATAAATACCGGCACCGAAATGCTTCATGTCAATTTGCAATAATCCATCGCAAATGCCTTCAAAGACAATCTGGCCGACCGTGTTGTAGACGACAACAATCTGTTCGCCTTTGCTGACAACGTTCAATATGCCATCGGTCGGGTTGGGGTAGATGTTGACGCTGCGGTCAAGGCATTCCTCTACATTGGCTGTTACCTCGTAGGAGAACTCATTGCTCTCGCTTTCGCCGAAGGTACTACCTGAGAAAATGGTGGTGCTGCCGGCTTTCAGTCCGTAGACGCCTCCGTCGAGTCCGTTGCCGCCTGCATCATAGATGGTGAAGTCGTAGCAACCGTCACCCGTGATGTCGAGGGTCTCGGTGTACATGTGGTTGGCTTCATCGTAAGGGCCGCCTTCAAGAACGGTTTCTCCAGTGGTAAGGTTGATGATCTTCCAAGTGGTCTCTTGTGGGTTGGTGTCGGTGCGGATGCTGAGTTTCAGTACTTTGCCCACGGTCTCGGGCGAGCCTTTGAACTCAAGACTGGCGATGTCGTTGGAGGATGCCTCGTCGATACCGCCGTTGATGCTCTTGATTCTCACCTCCAGCGTGTTCAATGCTTCGACAGGGAAGCTGATGGCACCCAAATCGATGGTCTCGGATTGGAGAGAAGGAAGATTGCCGCTCCATTCAAAGGTCTTTAGCCACTCGCCGTTGACGAGCACCTCAAGCTCTGCCGACGTTATGGCGTTGCTGCCGTTGTTGGACATAAGGACTTTGGGATCGGCTTCACCGCTGCAATTGGTGCTCTTCACATTGCTGATGTCGCTCAACATGGCTTCGTTGGCATAGAAAGGCTCGATGCTTTCGCTCGACTTGCAGGCTTGATACACTTCTTTCGTGTTGATGTTCTGTAGCCATGCGATGGCATCCAGCTGGTCGTTGTTGTAGACATTGGCCAGTTCCCAACTAAAAGAATAGGCAAAGTAACTACCAGCCTCCACGTTGCCGATAGAAGTTCCAGAGGCCGAAGGCAGGAGTTTCTTCATCACGCTGTAGAAATCACGTTCGCCATTGGATCCAGGAGCTGAGTTGTAGTGGATTTCGCGCTCGATGACTCCGACATAAAGTTTGACATTGCCAGCAACAGCCTGAGAGGCGCGCCCCATGACGTGAACGGTGATGGTGTTGGCTGTCTCGTCCACTTCATAAGAAAGGCGCATCTCGAAAGGAGATTCAATGTTGAGCCAATTGTTGACCATGTTTTGGGTGAGGCTGCCAGGCACATTGGCATAACGAATGCCGTCAACGACAGTGTGGGGGACACTGTTGACGTTGTAGACACTCTTGCGGGCGTTGTTGTCAACGGTGTTGTGCAGATACATCGGGTCGTTGGCTCCTGGCCAGTTCATGTGGTACTTGATGGCCGCGACGCGGTCGCCATTGGCGTTGATGAGCGCGTCCAAAGCCGGATTTTGTGAGGCGCAAGGGCCGCAACTGGTGTTGGTGAAGCACTCAAACAGCAAAACGCGTTCGTTTTGTGCGCTGACTTTCAGCGAAAAAAGCATCAGTAATGATGTGACAATCAGTATGTTTTTTTTCATGCGTGTAGATTTATTATGGTTTTTCACCACAAAAGTAGAGATTTTTCAAAAAATGGCAATGTTTTTGTTGCAAGATTGGGAAAAGTTTTGCATTTTTGCAGATTGAAAAGGTCAATAATTAAAAAATAATACACTATGATTAAAAAATCTATTTTTACTTTAATGTTTCTGGCTGTAATTGGCTATGTATCAGCACAATCGTTGCGGTTTGAGTTGAATGGACAGGTCTATGCCGAAGGTGAAGAAATCGTATGCACCAACGACATTGGCTTTGAATTCCTTCAGGACATGCAACTTCGCAACCTCACATCGAACGATCTTGATGTCATCATCAAAAAAGAGGTAATCGAAGATCTGGAGGGCGCGACAAACTATTTCTGCTGGGGATTGTGTTACTCCCCGGATGTTTTCGTCAGCCCGAATCCTGTGACAGTGGCCGCTAATAGCGTCACAGATGAAGGCGCCCTTTCGTTCCACACGATGTTTGATGAAGGTGTCTTTGGCAAGGTGATGGTGAAGTATTACGCCTACGACGAGCGTCATCCCGAGGATGCCGTTACCATCAATGTGATCTTCCACAAATCAGGCGAGGGTGTAAATGAAGCTTCAACGCTGCATTTTGGCCAGCCTTACCCGAACCCTGCATCATCAACGGTGAACTTTGATTGCAACCTGCAGGGTAGCAATGCCACTGCTGTGATTTACAACTTGGTAGGTCAGGAAGTGATGCGTCAAGAGATCAACACCTTTGAAAGAAAACTGAGTGTTTCAGTTGCTGACCTCAATGACGGCATCTATTTCTGCTCGGTCATGCGCAATGGCCAGACCTTCGCGACCGTCAAGTTTGTCGTCAAGAAGTGACAAAATGACCTTTTGTAACATGAGAAAGCCGCTCGTCAGGGTGGCTTTCTTCTTTTTTGCGCAAGTTGCAAGGTTACAACCCGGTGCTTTTTCGTAAAACAGAACATTTTTGCATGATGTTTGTATAATAAGTCCTTTGATTAACCGATTAAAACACTTCAATCAATGGAAAAGAAACTTCAAAGAGACACTAACAACAAAGTGATCGGTGGCGTTTGCTCCGGTTTGGCCAACTATTTTGACATCGACGCCTCCTTGGTGAGGCTGCTGTTTGCCTTTATGTTCCTGTGCGCCAGCGCGGGCTTTTGGCTCTACATCATTCTTTGGGTGGTGATGCCTGCCGGTCAAGGTATTCAAGCTGAGGCCAGCAGTTTCGTTTCATCCGACGAAACAACGGAGGTCTCGTCTGAGACTCCAAGTGAAGGGCTGAAAACCACGAAGTCCAAAGGCAGCCTTGTCGCTGGATTGATACTGATAGGCATTGGTGCCGTCGCTCTTCTTCATAGGTATATCCCGGAAATCAATTGGGATACGGCTTGGCCTATCCTGCTCATTGTACTCGGCCTCTTCCTAATCATCCCATTTAATAGAAAAAAGTCATGAAAAGCAGAAACTTGTTCTTGGGCATCATCATTCTTTTTGTCGGCGTGATATCCCTTCTTGCCGCGCTCAATGTCATTGATTTCAGTTGGATTGTTGCAGGGAAGCTATGGCCCATGTTGTTTATCATTATGGGTATCGCCATCCTGCCTGTCAAGGAATGGTTGAGGACCGTTTTGCTTTTGGTGGCACTGGCCTTGTGTGTCCTTTTATATCGACAAGAAGCATCAAATAGTATGATTAATTGGCTGTTTTCGCTGATTTGAAAAGCCTAGCGAAAATGAAGCTGGCAAGTGTAGGAAAGTCGGATTAAAACGGAATTTTGATATTTTAAACGATTTTTTTACTATTTTGGTTGATTATTTAGAATAATTTGTATTTTTGCACCATCAATATAACTAGGTGTAAGAACAAATTATTAGATATCACTATGAATAAACGTCTATTTTCAAGGCTGTTTTTTACGACGCTTTTTGTAATTCTTGCTGCGTATGCGGCTGTTGCTCAAGACAATAGCATCAAAGGCTTTGTCTATGAGGAATCAACAGGTGAACCCATGATGTTCACCAATGTCTATCTCAAAGGTACCACCTTCGGTGGCTCGACCAACGAGAACGGCTATTTTAATATCAACCGCATCCCCGACGGACGTTACACCTTGTTGATTACGAGTGTGGGTTACGACACCATTTCGGAGGTGTTTCACCTTTCGAAAGGTCAAAGTATCAACCGTAAATACTACCTGAAGGAAACCAGCCAAAAATTGGAAACGGTGACCATCACCGCCGACAAGATTGAGGCTCGCACCGAGACCAAGACCTCGGTCATCACGGTCACACCCAAGACGATTACCAAAATCCCGAGCGTGGGTGGTCAGGCCGACTTCGCCCAATACCTGCAGGTGGTGCCGGGTGTCATCTTCACGGGCGACCAAGGTGGTCAGCTCTACATCCGTGGTGGCTCACCCATCCAGAATAAGGTGCTGCTCGATGGTATGGTGATTTATAATCCCTTCCATTCGATTGGTCTGTTCTCGGTGTTCGATACCGATATCATCCGCAATGCCGATGTGTACACAGGTGGTTTTGGTGCCGAATACAGCGGCCGTATTTCGTCCATCATGGATATTTCCACTCGTGACGGTAACAAGAAACGCATTTCGGGTAAGATTGGCGGCAATACCTTTGGTGCCAAAGTGATGTTGGAAGGCCCGCTGAAGAAAGCCAAGACTCCTGATGAGGCTACTGTTTCGTTCATTCTTTCGGCTAAAAACTCCTATTTGGAGCAGTCCAGCAAGATTTTCTATCCCTATGCTTCTGAAACAGGTCTGCCTTTCAACTTCCAAGACCTTTATGGTAAGGTGTCCTTGAATGCACCAAATGGTAGTAAGGTCAACTTCTTCGGTTTCTCGTTCAACGACCAAGTGAACAACTATATGTCGCTGTCCGACTTTGGATGGAATTCGTATGGTGCAGGTACCAATTTTCTCGTGATTCCGGGCAAGTCTCCCGTGATGATCGAGGGTAATATTGCTTATTCGAGCTATACCTCACGCATGAAGGAAGCAGACAGCCCCGACCGTTACAGCAATATCAATGGTTTCAACATGGGCTTTGATTTCAGCCAGTTCATGGGTAAGAATACTTTGAAGTATGGTATCGAGATGTTGGGTTACACGACGGACTATCAGACCTATAGTGTGTATGGCCACAGCAAAATCGGTGACAGGGTGAATTCCACCGAGATTGGCGTTTATGCCAAATACAAGGCTGTGTTGGGCAAGTTCTTGTTGGAGCCGAGCTTCCGTCTGCAATTCTATGCCTCGCTGTCCGATCTTTCACCTGAACCTCGTTTGGCTGTCAAATACAACGCCAACGATTGGCTTCGTCTGAAAGCTGCCGCAGGTATGTACTCGCAGAATTTCGTGGCTGCCACGAGTGACCGCGATGTCGTGAACCTGTTCTATGGCTTCCTTTCGGGTATCGACAACCTGCCGGCCACCTACGATGGCAAGCCCATCAACAGTTACCTGCAAAAGGCCAACCACTTCATTTTGGGTGCTGAGTTCGACATCGCAAAGAATGCCACGGTGAATTTGGAGGGTTACTGGAAAGACTTCGTCCAGCTGACCAACATCAACCGCAATAAGATTTATGCTGACGGATCTTCCGATATTCCCGACCTGCTGAAGAAAGACTTTACCAAGGAAACAGGCGATGCCTATGGTTTCGACGTGTCGCTGAAATATGAAGACCAACATTGGTACCTCTGGGCTGTTTATGCCTTGGGCTTCGTGACCAGAGAATATGAAAAGGCCGTGGAAGGCGGCGTGGAACTCACGCAATATGCGCCCCACTTCGACCGTCGTCACAACATCAATTTGATTCTGACCTACACTGCCGGTTCAAAACGCCAGTGGGAGTTCAGCGGACGTTGGAACTTCGGTAGCGGCTTCCCGTTCACACAGGTACAGGGCTTCTATGAGTACTATTCCTTCCAGGACGGTATCAACTTCGACTACACTACCACCAATGGTGAACTGGGTGTGTTGTTCGGTGAGCTCAATGGCGGACGTCTGCCCACCTATCACCGCTTCGACCTTGATGTGAAGCGTAAGTTCTTCTTCACGGAGAACATCAATTTGGAGGCCGACCTCGGTGTGACCAATGTCTACAACCGCAACAACGTGTTTTATGTCAACTTGATTACCAGTGATATAGCGCGTCAGCTGCCCATCCTTCCGACCTTGGGCTTGACCCTCACGTTCTGATGCAGAAGTAACCGATGAATAGCTTTCCCACCCCACCTAAGGCCGCCATCCGTCCGCACGCGATGACGATGCACGACCATACCCGTATCGACAACTATTATTGGCTCAACGAGCGTGAGAATCCTGAGGTTTTGGCCTATCTCGAAGCCGAAAACCAATATGCCGATGCCTGTATGAAACATACCGAACCGCTTCAGGAACAACTCTTTAAGGAGATTACAGGCCGCATCAAGCAGGATGACAACTCGGTTCCAGTGAAAATTCGGGACTATTACCACTACACGCGTTACGAAGAAGGGAAAGAGTATCCCATTTATTGCCGCAAGAAGCACAATTTGGAGGCACCCGAAGAGATTCTGCTGGATTGTAATGCCTTGGCTGAAGGTTATGCTTTCTTTGATGTTGGTGAAGTCAGTCTTAGCGAGGATGATTGTCTGTTGGCGTATTCGGTGGATACGGTGAGTCGCCGCATTTATACGGTGTATGTCAAGGACTTGGAAACGGGCGAGCTTGTAGGTGAACCTATCAATGGCACTTCTGGCAATGTGGTTTGGGCCAGTGATAACAAGACCTTGTTTTATGGTGTTAAGGACGAGACGTTACGGCCTTGCAAAATTATGCGACACCGTTTGGGTACAAGTCCGAGTGACGATATGGAAGTGTATCGTGAAACTGATGAAACCTTTGTGTGTTACATCAGCAAGACAAAGTCAAGAAAGTATCTGATAATCAATTCGGATTCAACACTGTCTTCAGAATGCCGTATTCTTGAGAGCGATCAACCGGAAGGCTCATTCCGCGTGTTTCAGGAACGTCAACCTGACATGCTGTATGGCATCGACCATTACCGTGAGCATTTTTACATCCAGACCAACGCTGACGAGGCGAAGAATTATAAGATTATGCGCACTCCTGTCGGGCAGACCGAGAAACCATACTGGGAGGAGGTCGTGCCGCATCGTGAGCAGGTGATGATTGAAGGCTTCACGATCTTCGACAAGTTCTTTGTCATCGAGGAACGTGAAGGTGGTTTGGTCAAGATTCGAGTGAGGTCATGGGATGGCAACGCCGACTATTACATTGATTTCGGTGAGCCTACCTATACCGCAGGCGTGGGTGCCAATCCAGACTTTGATGCTATCACCCTGCGCTATTCCTACAACTCCATGACTACGCCTTCGTCGGTTTATGATTTCGACATGGGAAAGCGCACCAAGACCTTGCTCAAACGCCAGGAAATCGTGGGTGGCTATAACCCAGAGGATTATGTAACTGAGCGCTTGATGGCACCTTCGCATGATGGTGTATTGGTTCCGATTTCAATAGTTTACAAGAAAGGTACGGTAAAAGCGAGGGTCCCTGAGCTTGTCGAAGGGCCCGGACCCAACGGTAGTCCTCTTGTCCTCTACGGTTACGGTTCTTATGGCTCCAGTACTGATGCCTATTTTTCATTGGCGCGTATCAGTCTTTTGGATCGTGGCTTTATCTGGGCCATCGCCCACATTCGAGGCGGTGAAGAGATGGGACGACAGTGGTATGACGACGGCAAGATGCTGAACAAGAAAAACACCTTCCTTGATTTCATTGCCTGTGCTGAATACCTTATTAATAAAGGTTACACTTCACCGCATAAAATGTTTGCCATGGGTGGCAGTGCTGGCGGTCTGCTGGTAGGTGCTGTGACCAATATGCGTCCCGACTTGTGGAAGGGAGTCATCGCACAAGTGCCCTTTGTGGATGTTGTCACCACGATGCTCGACGAAAGCATCCCGCTCACCACGGGCGAATACGACGAATGGGGCAATCCCAACGAGAAAAAGTATTATGATTACATGCTTTCCTATTCGCCTTACGACAACGTGGAAGCCAAGGATTATCCTGCCATGCTCATTACCTCGGGTTTGCACGACAGTCAGGTGCAGTACTGGGAGCCTGCCAAGTGGGCTGCCAAGCTTCGTGCGGTAAAGACCGACAAGAACCCATTGTATCTGAAGACCGAGATGGACTATGGCCATGGTGGTGCTTCGGGTCGTTTTGAGGGCTTCAAGGAGGTCGCCTTGGAGTATGCTTTTATGCTCGATTTGCTGAAAGGAAGCTGAGATTCATCGTTTTTTTGTACTTTTGAAGCCTCAAATACTAAAAGTGATTGTAATATGAAAAGATTGGCTTTGATATTGGCTGCTATCTTCATGGTTTTTAATGGGTTTGCACAAAAACAACCCAAATTCACGGAAGAAGATGCTAAACAGTTTTACCGCACCATACAAGGTGATTACACCGTCATTGTGAACGATTCCACCACTGCCATGGCGCATTTCACCCCGATTTGGGAGAACATGGGCAACCGTTTTCAATGGATGTATGTGGAGGTGGTGATGGATAAGAAGGTCATCCTTCAGAAAGTCCTTGAGGTGCAGCCCAAGACCGATAAGCAGTTCCGCGTGTATATCCACGACTTGAGAAATCCTGAGCAGTTTGTGGGCAAATGGGGCAACCGCAATTACTTTGATGGCTTCAATACCAGCATCATCAAAGGGGGGAAACGCCTTACCTTTGTGAAGACCTCAGATTTCTCCTATCAGATGCACAAGATAATGAGGGTCAGCGAAATAGATTGCTTCCCGAAAGGCGATTTGCTGCATCTCAAGTTCGTGCAACAGGACGAACGCTTCTATGTCAAGCGGGTGCCTAAAAAGACAAACCGAATCCTTGGTTATCAAGGCATAAAGGAACTGACGGACTAAGTAAGATAGAAAAATGGCTCCTTTGGTCGCTGAGCTTGTCGAAGCGTCGAAGGAGCCACTTTTTTATTTCATCTTGAATACCCAAGCTGCACTACTCTTCAAATCGCTGTATTTCAACCCACTGGTGTCGATGAAGAGTTGCCCGTCCTTGTATTTCCAAGGCAAGGTCTTAGGACATCCAAGTAGCGTGACTTTAATGTTGTCGGCGGGTTGGTCGATTTCCAAAACCAATTGGTCTTCGGGATAGTCGAGAGCGATGGCGTAAAGTGCATCTTTGCCTTGCGTGTAGCAAATGTTGGGTTGCTCGCAGGTGTAAGTGGCCTTCAAGCCTTGTGCGGGTAGCATAGCGCCTACTTGAAAGTCTTTCATCACCTGTTTTTCCATCTTTTTAGACGACCAATACAAGGCAATTGTGGCTTCAAATTCGTCTTCTTCATAGAAGACCTCGATGCTGTGTTGGCCTTGCGCTAATTTCATCTTGCCCGACTTCGCTTTTCTTGTGTCTTCTATGACGGTATTGCCATCGATGACAAGTTTTGCCTTGTCGTCGGTCTGGATTTCAAAGGTATAGGTGTCAGCCATGCAGGAGAATACGCCTTGCCAATGGGCTTGGAAGTGGTCGCAGCTGATGGCAGGGTCAGGGGAGTTGCGTTTCCAGTCGAAGTTGATTTCCGCATCGTTGCGTGTCACTGTGACGGGCTTCATCTCGTAGAATTTCTTGTAAGGTCGTGTGCCATAGATGGCTTCCCCGTTGATATCGAGCCAGTGGCCGAGGTCAAGCAAGCGTTCTTGTTGCAACAGCGGTATTTTACCATCGGCGGCAGGACCCACGTTGAGCGTCATGCCGCCACCTGCCGCCACAAGGACGCAGAAATGACGGATGAGTTCGTCTGATGTCATATAGTTCTCCAAAGGCTCGTTGCGGTTGAGGCCGAAGCTGCGACCCAAGCCACGACATTCGGCCCAAGGGCGGTCGGTGAGGGTGATACCTGCGCTATATTCGGGCGTGCGGAAGCCGTGTTGTTGTCCATTTCCCCATCGGTCATTGACGATAGCATCCTTGCCCACGGTGTTATAATACCACGAGATGAGTTCGGTGGCGTGCCATTGCTCCGCGCTGTTGCGCCATTCGCCGTCGGTGAAGAGGACGGTGGGCTGGTAGCGCGTGATGAGTTCCTTGAACTGCGGAATCATGTGCGTGTCAACGTAGGTGCCGATATTCTCGTCGGGATCTTCGTACCAGCGGTGGATGGGGCTGGTCCACTCGGGCAGGGAGTAGTAGAAGCCCATTTTGAGGCCTTTTCTACGCACGGCATCGGTCAGCTCACCACAGATGTCGCGGTGCGGCCCGACTTCCACGGAGTTCCAATTGGGCGCGTATTGGCTTGGCCAGAGGCAGAAGCCATCATGGTGCTTCGAAACCAACAAGACATACTTTGCTCCCGATTTCTTAAATAGCTCAGCCCATTCATCTGGATTCCAAAGCTCGGCTTTCCACATCGGTGCAAAGTTTTCGTATTTGAAGTCCTTTCCGTAGATGCGTTCTTGGAAAGCCTTGCGGTCGTCATTGGTAGTCAGGCCACGGTAATACCATTCGGCATAGCCTTCAAGGCTGGCGTAGGCAGGCACGGAATATACGCCCCAATGGATGAAGATGCCCAATTTGGCATCGGAGAACCATTGCGGATAGCCCCGCTCGTTGATGGATTCCCAAGTGGGCTCAACTTGGGCAGATAGAAGGTTGCTGAAAAGCAACGCTGCGATGATTAGGAGGGTTTTGTTTGCTTTCATAATGCGCAAAAGTAGTACATTTTTCATTGATTTGGAGATTTGTTTGAAATTTCATAATTTTGCCGTATGAACATTTACCAACTTTTCCCCCGACTGTTCGGAAACAAACAAACCGAATTCCGACTGAACGGTAGCAAGGCTGAAAACGGCTGCGGCACTTTCAACGACATTGACAACACCGCCCTTGAAGCCATTAAAGACTTGGGCTTCACCCATATCTGGCTGACTGGCATCCTAAAACATGCCTCCGAAAGCACCGGCACACATCCTGACATTACCAAAGGCCGCGCAGGGTCGCCTTACGCTGTTACGGATTACCATGCCGTCGACCCGGATTTAGGCACAATGGTCGACTTTGAAGCATTGGTTAACCGCATCCATGATAAAGGAATGAAAGTAATCATCGACTTCATTCCCAATCACTTGGCGCGACAGAACAAAGGCTTCGACCCTTGTAATTTCTATTATTGCGAGGGACAAGGCTTTGTTTCTCCTCGTCAAGTCGCGGAGCAACCTTATGAGGAATATCCCGCCAAAGCCACGGGCAACAATGTCTTTGCGCCCAATCCGAGTATCAACGACTGGTATGACACGGTCAAGTTGAACTATGACGAGCACGACACATGGGAGAAGATGCTGGAGATCTTACGTTTCTGGTGCGGAAAGGATGTCGATGGTTTCCGTGTGGACATGGCTGAGATGGTTCCAGTGGCGTTTTGGCAGTGGGTGATAGCGCATTTGAGACAGGACTATCAGTCTTTGATGATTGCAGAAATTTATCAGCCAGACTTATACAAACCTTTCCTTGATGCGGGTTTCGATTACCTTTATGACAAGGTCGGCTTGTACAACACATTGGAACGGGTGCTTTGCGAAGGTCACGAGGCGAAAGAAATCAGCGAGGTATGGAAGGACTTGCACGATATGGACGACCACATGTTACGTTTCATGGAAAACCATGATGAGAAGCGTTTGGCTTCACCGCAGTTTGTGGGCAATGCCTTTGCCGCCTTGCCCGCCGTGTCGCTTTCCGCCTTGATGAATACTGGGCCGTATATGGTTTACAATGGTCAGGAGAGTGGGGAAGACGCTGTAGGTGAAATGGGTTACAGCGGTGATGACGGACGTACTTCCATCTTCGACTATTGCCACATGCCGCAACACCAAAAGTGGATGAGTGGCGGTAAGTTCGATGGAGGTGGGTTTGATGAAGCGCAGAAGAAGTTGTTTGGCTATTACCGTAAACTACTGTATTTCAGAAATGAACACTCGGCAATAATAGAAGGCAAGTTCTATGACCTGATGTGGTGCAACCCTTGGTATATGAACTTCGATCCGCAGTTTGTCTACGCCTTTTTGCGTTATTCCGATTCGGAACGCTTGTTAGTGGTTGTGAACTTCAACCGCACCGAAGCGCGTGATGTGGAAGTGAAAATTCCGCATGATGCCTTGGCGTTGATTGGAAAGAGCAGGGCCAACGAGTTTGATATGAATGACTTCGCCTCGGAGATGGTCCCTGTACATTTGGAGCCCTCCGAGACGAAGGTCATCGATTTTGATTCAAGGGGAGTTGTGTTTGGGAATCGTTAAGATGGATGTTATTTCATCCCTTCGACGGTGTAACCTAATCCTTGGAGCAGTTTCAGCACGCCTTGCTCGCCACAGAGGTGACCCGCACCCACGGCGAAGAGGGTCGGCTTTTCGGCCATCATGTCAGGCATCATCTTGATCCAGTTGTGGTTACGGTTGTCGAGCAAGGCTGCCTCTTCCTCGGGTGAAGCAGCGCACGGTCCTTCCATTTCTTCCTCAAGAATGGCTTCGAGTTGTTGAAAATTCTGCGAGAAATAGGCAGAAGTGATGCGGTCGACCAGTTGGGCGCTCTCCTCAAAATGGTCTACCAAGCACATGAGGTCTTCCACTTGTTTTGGCAACTCTGAGCCATAGAGTACGCTCATCTGGAAATCGACGGTCTCGAATCCTTTGACGCTTTTGCCATTTTGCAGGGCGAGCATCTGGAAGTAATTGTCGAGCAATTCCATGGGGTTGAACGACTCGGCTTTCTTAATGTAGGCTGCCAATGAGAGCGTGGTGGAGAGGGTGACAGGATTCACGTGCTCAACTTGGGCGGCATAAGCCTCGTCATCGAGATTCGTGCCTATCACCTCGAGCAGCAAGGCATTTAACCGTGTGCGCTCCTCGGCGGTGAGCAGCGAGGATAAGGTAACCCCTTCGGGCAACATCTGCGCCTGCATCATGCGTGCGGCGTTTTCGGGTTTGAAGGCATCCATCATGTCCAATTCACCGCATACTTGCTGGGTGTTTTCGATGGCCTCATTCATACCTGGAATGCTGTCGGCAAACGAGGCTGGAGCTAAATGGTAGGTGCCGACAATATAGCTGGGTGATTCAAGGCCATTGCCGGAAATACGATAAAGAAGTTGGGCTTGGGCGTTAAAAGCCACGCATGCGATAAAAGCTGCTGCCAAAAAGAATGCTTTTCTCATTTCTTATGATTTTATTGGTTTTGCGGGCAAAGATAGATAATCTTTTCAAAAGTGTTGTAAACGAGTTATTTTTTTTACTTTTGCGATGAAATATATTGTGACATGCTTCCTCTCGTAAAAAACGACCCTTGGTTAGAACCTGTAAACAAAGCTGTTGAACAGCGTCACGACCGTTATGAACAACGGCTCAATGGTATCAAGAACCGCTACGGTAGCCTGATGACTTTTGCAACTGCACATCAGTTTTTGGGTTTCAACTATGACAAACGCCGCCACGGCTGGTGGTACCGCGAATGGGCTCCAGCAGCGCATTACCTCTCATTGATGGGCGACTTCAACGACTGGAACCGCTATGAGTATCCTTTGGAACTGGCAGGTGCTGGTCTATGGGAGATTTTCCTGCCCGACAGCGAGTTTGGAAAAAGACTTGTTCATGGCAGCAAACTGAAGGTGTTGATACAGTCGCAAATCGGGGAGCATGAGCGCATTCCCGTGTATATCAAGCGGGTGATTCAGGACGAAGGCAACAAAGACTTTGCGGGCCAGTTCTGGAATCCGCCTGTACCTTATATATTTAAGCACGCTGCACCGCAACTGAAAAATGACCCGTTGCTGATTTACGAGACGCATGTCGGCATGGCTCAGGAGGAGGAAAGGGTAGGGACCTACAAGGAGTTTACCGAAAAGATTCTGCCGCGCATCAAGGCAGACGGCTATAATGCCATCCAACTCATGGCCATCGCCGAGCATCCATATTATGGCTCGTTCGGTTATCATGTCTCCAATTTCTTTGCGCCGAGCTCGCGTTTTGGTACGCCCGAGGAGTTGAAGGAACTCATCGACACGGCACACGGCATGGGTATGCTGGTCATCATGGACCTCGTGCATTCCCACACGGTGAAGAACATCCGCGAGGGCATCAACCTGTTCGACGGATCCGACAGCCAATACCTGCATCCCGGCGAGCGCGGCAACCATAATCTATGGGACTCCAAACTTTTCAACTACGGCAAGGAGGAGACGTTGCAATTTCTGCTTTCCAATGTGCGCTACTGGCTGGAGGAGTACCGTTTCGACGGCTTCCGTTTCGACGGTGTGACCTCGATGCTTTATCTTGACCATGGCATCGGAACAACGTTTGATGCACCGGAGAAATACTTTGGCGACAATGTAGATGATGACGCGGTCACCTATATGCAACTGGCTAACACACTTTGTCATGAACTGAATCCGCAGGCCGTCACTATTGCAGAGGATGTGAGTGGTATGCCTGGCCTTTGCAACCCGATTGCCGACGGCGGCATGGGTTTCGATTACCGCTTGGGCATGGGCTTGCCCGACTTTTGGATCAAGGTGCTGAAGGATGAGCCCGAGGAACAGTGGAACATGAAGAACTTTTTCTTCACCATGACCAACCACCTGCCACTGACCAAAACGGTGGCCTACGCTGAGAGTCACGACCAGGCGCTGGTGGGCGACAAAACCATTGCTTTCCGCCTGATGGATAAGGAGATGTACACCGCCATGAGTATAGATACACCATCCTTGACCGTCGACCGAGGCATAGCCTTGCACAAGATGATCCGTCTTTTCACGCTCACGCTGGGCGGTGAGGCTTGGCTCAACTTCATGGGCAACGAGTTCGGTCATCCCGAGTGGATTGACTTTCCACGCCTCGACAACGGTTGGAGTTATCAATATGCCCGCCGCCAATGGTCGTTGGTGGATAATGAGAACCTGAAATACCGCTTCATGGGCGCTTTCGACAAGGCCATGCTCGACTTCGTGAAGCACCATCCTGTGATGCAGGCGCCACCTGCGTGGATGCTCTATGCCGACGAGGAAAACAAGACTGTTGTTTACGAACGCGGCAATCTTATCTTTGTCTTCAACTGGGGGACGCATTCCATCCCCGATTACGTGATTCCCGTCAGGGAGACGGGTGATTATCGCATCATTCTTACCACCGATGACAAGGCTTTCGGCGGCTTCGGCAACATTGATGCAAGTGTGAGGTTCCCGTCTGAGAAGAAAAAGGACGTCATCACTATGAAAATCTATAATGTCAGCCGTGTGGCGACGGTGTACCAAAGGGTATGATTATTTTCTCACTTGTCCCTTAAACCATGCCTTGAGTTCCTCGTCTAGACCTTTTTGCTGTTCCAACGAGTTGTCGAAGTCTTCAAAATACTGGCGGAAACTGTTGACGCTTTCGTGTAGTGTGTTCGGGAAATAGGTCACTTTCTGGCCGAGGCTGCCAAAGAGGCCCAAGGCATCGTTGAGTTCGATATTGGACTTACGGTTTTTCAGTTCGGCTACGGCCTTGGCGGCACGATGGTAATTGCCGAGGGTGCCGTCAGTGAGATTGATGGTGCCGCTTTGAGGGTATTCCACGCGAATATCTGCTTTGTCTTCCCAATAACTTTCAGGCAGTGGTACCACGAGGGTGAAGTTCTCGCCATCGTATGTCCAGTCGATTTCCTTACCATTGTAATAGACATGCTCGGGAAAGTCGGAGGCCACAAACTTCAGTGTGATGTTGCGTGAGGCAGGTATGTAGTTGCCTTCGGCAGGGTAGAGGTTGGCAAAATAGGTGTTTCCTTGCCGAGTGGCGCGGAACCTAACCCACATGTTGTTCTCGTCGTAGTTCTTGTCGTCGCCGTCATCGTAATACATCGTGAAGTCGCCATCGGCACCTGGGTAAATCATTAGGTCGAATTGCGTCCAGTCAGTGCCGCCCACATGTTGGTGGCAATCAGCATACTGCGGGATGATGGAACCGGCTTTCACATAGAGCGGGTATTCATCGATCATGAAGCTGCGGGTGACGACTTGGTTGCCTTGCAGCATTGTTCCTGTACACACCTCGTACCAAGTGCCTTGAGGCAGCCAGATATCCAAGGTGGAGAAACTGCCTTCCATTGGGGCGGTGATAGGAGCCACCAGCATATCATCACCAAACATGTATTCGTTTCGGAAACTATAGGCTTCGGGGGAGTCGGGCCATTCATAGTAGAGCGGACGGCAGAGCGAGAGGCCTTCGTCGTGGGCTTTGCGGGCCATGGTGTATATATAAGGTATCATCTGACGGCGTTGATGGATGGTGTTGCGGATGATTTCGGTGTATTCGGCAGGCAACAGCCACGGCTCCTTGTTGATGGAGGCATCTTTGGTGGAATGGCTACGTAAGATGGGACTCAAGGCACCAAACTGCATCCAGCGGGCGTATAGTTCGGGTGCGATGGCACCGCCCCAGTGACCGCCGATGTCGTGGCTCCAGAAGCCATACAACACATTGCTTGCGGTAGAGTTGAAATAGGGCTGGAAGTCGAGCGATTTCCATGAGATGAAGGAGTCGCCGGAAAAACCGATTTGGTAACGGTGATTGCCCAATCCGCCCCAACGGTGGTAGAGCATCGGGCGTGTGTTACGGTTGCGCTCAAAGTTGGAGAAGAAGCAGTAGTTGATCCACCAGGTGTTGCTTAGGTTGGTGAGTTGTTTGTCGTTAGGCCATTGCTGCCAGTCGAGCCACCAGAAATCGATGCCGTTGCGTTCCATGTGCTTGAGCACGACATCGAACATGCCTGACATGAAGAGTTTGTTGGAGCCTTGCCACGGAATGCTAGGTCGCCCCGTGGTGTCGAGGTGCATGTAAGCGGCCATCTGGTCATAGCATTCCTCGTAGGGCTCCACACCACCTGCGGGATGCAGGTTAAGCGTGGTGCGGATGTCGCGGCGGTCCATGTCGGCGATGAGGCGTTTATAGTCGGGGAAGAGTTTCTTGTTCCAAGTCCAGCCCGTCCAGTTGCCTTTGCCAGGTTCGGTATAATGCCAGTCCATGTCGATGACGAGCACATCGATGGGGATATCGTATTGATCGAATTTCTTCACCAAATCACGAAGTTCCTTGTCGCTGTACGACCAATAGCGCGACCACCAATAGCCGAAGGCATAGCGAGGCGGCAGCGGTACCTTGCCGGCGAAAACGGTGAAGTCCTTCAATGCCTGCTTGTAATCGTGGCCGTAACCCATGAAGTACCAGTCTATGTTGTCAAGGCTTTCGCGTTCCTTCACCCAAGCCCATTCGCTGTCGTCAAATAGATAGGTTTTCGAATCATCGATGAGCGTCCAGCCGTCAGTGGCCAAAAGACCGTCCTCAAGGGGTATCTTTTGGTCGGTGGTACCGACACGGGTGTCGCCCTCGTAGCTGTCCAAGGTGCGGTAGGTGCCTTTAAGGTTGTTTTCCTGCACCATGCCAGGCTTCCATGTGAAACTAGGATTGACACCCTTCAATGAGATGATGCTCAGATTGTCGGCGGTAAAAGCACCACTGTCTTTCTTGTATTGCAGTTTCAGTTTGGCCGTGGTGATTTCAATTGTTTTCCCATCTTTGACCTTGAAATCCACGGTGGAGTAGTCACGAATGACAGCGACTTGCGAGGCTTCATCGACGAAATGCCCATCTTTGGCATATTCCATTCGGATGACGCCATCGGTGATGACAGTGAAACGTACGTTGGCATCCTGATAAGCGATGTTTTTGTTTTGCGCGTTGAGACTGATAGTTAACAACGCAAGCAGTAAGGCAGTGAGGAGTCTTTTCATGAGAGAAAGTATTGGTTTGTAGCGGCAAAGGTAAGAATTATATGAATTCATCCGACGGAAACGAAAAAAGCCACCCGAAGGTGGCTTTCATCATTTCGAATATCTATTCTTTAGAAGTTGTAATACAGTCTGATTTGAGGAGCAGCCAGGTCGCCATCCAGCAGGAAACCATCGGTTGCATAGAAATTGTGGTCGTAACCGACTTTACCGAAGCGGAAAGCGGCAGTCCAGTGGTCGGTGGCCATCCAGGCGATACCGGGTTGGATTGTCACAGCATAATCACGAACGTCATCAAGCAAGCCGAAGTCGCCACAAAGGTCGAAAAACAGAGAGAACTTGCCAATGGTGGTAGCCACGTAACGGACATAGGGCTGAAGAGCCAGCGTGTTGGTGTTAGTGGTGACAGTTTGTCCCAGCACATCGAGCTTGGAGTGATTGAAGTTGTAGCCGGCACCAAGAGCCACTTGCCAGTGGTCGTTAATGGCATAGCCTACCTCAGGAGCAATGGAGAGACTCGTTTGATTCTTTTGAATGTTTGCACCCAGGCCACCGCCGACCCAAACTTGAGCGTTAGCTGTGAAAATGCCTGCAAAGGCAAGAGCTAAGACTAAGAATAATTTCTTCATTTTTTAATGTTTTAAGGTTAATTATTTGTTGATTAGGTTGATTTCTATTTTGAACCGGACGGACATTATCAATTTCCGTGCCAGAATTTCGTTCGGCTCTTGTAGAGACGCGCCATGGCACGTCTCTACCAACCGAATTAGGTTTATTTCTCAATGAATGCGATCGTGTCACCTTTTGACACACGCTTGCCTTGGTCTGCCGTGGCCTCGACAATCTTTCCAGACCACAAAGCATAGACGGGTTCCATGCCATGCTCACTATTGATGGCACAGAGCAGGTCGCCTTCCTTGTAGACCTTGCCAGGGGCAGGGGCGATGCTCTTGTCGTCGAAGTCGACTTCCCACATCACGATGCCACTCACAGGAGCGACAACGGGTTCGGCGTTGGGGTGACGCAATGCGCGCAGGTCTGGAATCTTGGCCTCGCCGCCTGCTTTCTCGAACTTGGCCTTCATCTTTGCTTCCAACTCTTGGTTGAAACGACGCTTGGCTTCGCCTGACTTGTACTCGCGGTACTGCTTCTCGTGCATGGCGAACTCGAAGAGCTCCTCGTCGTCTTGTCCGCGGTCCCAGCCTTCCTTTTTCATCATCTCGATGAAATGTGGTAAAGCATTGGGGTAGTTGTCTTGCGGGTTGCCCGTGAAGAATTCGAAGCCTTTCTTCTTAGCTAGCTCCACGATTTCAGGAGCAAGCGTACCCGGGAGTTTGCCAGCCTTGCCGAGGATCATGTCCCAAGCGGCAGGGTCGATGCTGGTCTCGTAACGAGGCTCTCCCTTACTGAGTGCAAAGAGGTTCATCAGCGCGATGTTCTTGGTGTACTGGCTGAACGGGGTGACCAAAGGCGGGTTACCGAGTTTCGGCCAAATATCTTGCACCTCTTGGAAGAGTTCGACGAGCATCTCGTCCTCGCTCAATGCCGGCAGACCTTGTTTCTCACGGTTCATGTTGATGGCGGCGTGTACCGGTTTTAGGTCGGCCATCAGCGAACCCATCATGCCACCAGGCAGTCCGCAGCCCACCAGCAACGAGTTGATGTAACGGTTGCGCGGGTCAATCCAGTATCCGAGGAAGTCATCCATAAAGCTCTGTGTCATGCTACGGGCGGCCATATAGGTCTTCATGTCGATGTCCTTGACGAGGAAGCCAGCATCTTTCAGCATAGCTTGCACACTGATGACGTCGGGGTGGACGGTGCCCCATGACAGCGGCTCCATGGCCACATCAACGTAGTCGCAGCCGGCCTTGCAGACCTCAAGCATCGAAGCCATCGAGAGGCCTGGGGTGGTGTGACCATGGTACTGCACCTTGATTTCGGGGTGTTGTTTCTTGATATGTTCAACGATGCGACCCAAGCTGACAGGACGACCCACACCGGCCATATCCTTCAAGGCTATCTCCTTGGCACCTGCCTCGATGAGTTGGTCGGCGATATGCATGTAATACTCGGCGTTATGCACCTGCGAGTAGGTGATACTCATGGCGGCTTGCGAGATCATGCCGGCTTCGTTGGCCCAATGGATGGATGGGATGATGTTACGCACATCGTTGAGACCGCAGAAGATACGGGTGATGTCGACGCCTTGTGCCTTCTTCACCTTATACATAAGTTGACGCACATCGGCGGGCACAGGGTTCATTCTCAGGGCGTTGAGGGCACGGTCGAGCATGTGGCACTCGATGCCGCCTTTATGCAATGCTGCCGTAAAGGCACGTACCGATGGGTTCGGGTTCTCTCCGTAAAGCAGGTTCACCTGTTCGGCGGCGCCGCCGTTGGTCTCCACGCGGTCGAAGCAGCCCATGTCAATAATCAAGGGCGCAATCTTTTCCAGTTGGTCCTTGCGTGGCACATATTTGCCTGACGACTGCCACATGTCGCGATATACTAGGCTGAATTTTACTTCTTTTTTCATTATTTTGTAGTGTTTTAGACGATTTTGAAATGAGGCTGCAAAGGTACAACTTTCCCAGCAATTAGACTCAAAAAAATCAGCAGTTTCGCTTGACCAATCAAAAAAGTTGTATATTTGCTGCGGTTCCTATGGCGGACGCATAGTATAATATGACAACAGTTCTGGCAAGCAAGTTAAAGCGATTGTATGTCTCCCCTAAGTTTAGGGAGTTTGTCAGATTTGCCATAGTTGGTTTGGTTGCCACAGGTATTCATTATGGCATCTACTATCTTCTCAATTTGTTCATCAATGTTAATGTTGCCTACACAATTGGCTATGTGGTTTCTTGGTTGGCCAATCTGTATCTGACAGCACATTTCACTTTTAAAAGTACATTGTCCTTCAAGAGGGGGGCTGGTTTTGCCGCTTCACACCTCGTCAATTATTTATTGCACATGCTTTTCTTGAATCTGTTTCTTGCCATTGGGGTTTCAGAAGAGATTGCGCCATTGTTTGTGTTTGCTTTGGTCATCCCCATTAATTTCATGTTAGTAAGGTTCGTGTTCAAATCAAAACAATTTCAAAGTCAAGAAAAATGAAACTGAATGTTGTCATACCTTGCTATAACGAAGATGAAGTCCTGCACGAAACCAATCGTCAACTGACAGAACTTGTTGATTCAATGATAGATGATAACCTATTGACAGAATGTGATATTCTATATGTTGACGATGGCAGCGATGACAAAACTTGGGATGTCATAGAAGAATTGCAAACCACGAGCCCATACGTTCATGGTTTGAAACTTGCGCATAATGTGGGTCACCAAAATGCGCTTTGGGCAGGGTTGGAACAATCTGTCGGCAAGTGCGACGCTGTTGTTTCGATTGATGCAGACTTGCAGCATGATATTCATAGAATTCCGGATATGGTATTATCCTATCAGGCCGGCTATGAAGTTGTCTATGGGATCAGAAACTCAAGGGCAACCGATTCTAAATTTAAGAAAAGAACGGCCCTATCGTTTTACAAATTAATGCAAAAAATAGGCGTAGATCTTATACCTAATCATGCTGATTTCAGGCTGTTGGGGAAAAACGCCTTGCAAGCCTTGTCGGAATTTCCGGAGCGGAATCTGTTTCTTCGTGGGATGGTTAGGCTGTTGGGCTTTAAGGAAACCTATGTGTATTTTGATTGCAACGAACGGTATGCGGGGAAATCAAAGTATTCTTCAAGAAAGATGTTCGCTTTTGCATTAGATGGCATCACTTCGTTTTCGGTTTGGCCATTGAGAATCATCTCTTTGATTGGATTGATATGTTTAGGTGTATCTATCGCTGAAATGATATATATATTAGTCGCTTATTTTCAAGGGCGTACCATTCAAGGTTGGGCATCTTTGTTGTTCTCGGTTTGGTTTTTGGGCGGTTTGCTTTTGTTTTCCGTAGGTGTGGTTGGAGAATATATTGGGAAAATCTACAAGGAAGTGAAAAGGCGGCCTCGATATATTATTGAAAAACAGATATAGTATTGGTTCGAGTATGAATATGCATAAAAAAAACATTTTTTCGTGGCTCTGTAATATTGCGGTTCTAGTTATTGTAATCGCATTTTTTATCATCTCTTGTTCTGGCTTTATGATGGGGGATGATTTATGGATGAATGGCGCTGTTTCCAATTTGTATGACTTGGTGAAACATACTGCGGGGTTTTATCTTCACAGTGGTGGGCGCTTGTTTTCAGTGGCATGTCAGTATCTGTTTAGCGGGGTGCTTGGAGACAACAGGATTTGGTATGCTATTGTGAATACACTGTTTTTTGTCTTGTTTATTTTGATATGTGGAAAACTGATCCAAGAAGGGAAAAAAGGATTTGCATCCCGTTTGTTGTTATTTGCTTTGCTGTTTTGGTTCCTGTGTCCGGTCCCCAAGAACACCCTGTTCTGGATTGCGGGATCACCAACCTATATGTGGGCAAACACCTTGTCTTTTGTTTTCCTGTTACTATTCCAAAAGTATAAGGATGAGGATTTTGGCCGCAAGGAGAAACTGGGATTGTTTGTCTTGTCCTTTCTGGCTGCTTCGGAATACATCACCTGTGCTGCGATTAGTGGCGCGCTGGTGGTATATTATGCATTCCATATAAAAAAGCTGAAAGGGAATGCGATTCCTTTTGCGGTTGGTTTTATTGTGGGTTCAATAGTATTGTTGTTTGCGCCTGGCAGTCTTCGAAGAGCGGGGTTTGATACGCAATGCGCCTCTCTCTTTGATATAGGGGATTTGGTGCGTCATCCTGTGTGGGAAATAATGAAGTATAAGGCTTTATGGCTGTTTTTGGCTGTTTGGATCTGGGGATGGATAAAAGACAAGGAGCTGGTTAAACAATGGACAAAAGACAATGCTGTATTATTATTGTCGTTAGGATGGAGCGTTGTTGCTTTCAGTGTGGTTTTCAGACCCGTGAAACGTGCTTTGTTTTTCCCGGAAGCCTTGTCGATGGTCCTTGTTTTGAAGTTTTTGTATGATTATCTAGGTGCGATTAGAATTCGGTTTGCTGCCAAATCAAGTCATCGTGTTTTACACATTGTCGGCAGGGTGATGATGGTGTTTTTATTTGTTGGGTTTGCGGTGGATGCAGTGTTTGCCATAATGGAAACCGACAAGCAGCGAAAGAATAATGATATGTCACTGAACCAAATTGTGGATTCAGGAGGGATTGTTGCTCTGGATAACATGCTTTCATCCCATCGTATGGCTTATGCTCCAGTTTTTTATCCGCATACATTCAAGGATTTAGCGAATAAATATAATCTGGATACCGTGTGTGTATATCCTTACTATTGTTTAGATAAGTATTATGATCAAGATCCTCCCTTGGAAAATGTTTATGTTGCCTATGATTATTATGCGGATGATGCTGATGTTCCCAATAGTGTGGTTGTTTTAGTGATAAGAATTGAAGACGGTCGTATTCAGGAAAAAGGCGGTCATGTCGTCTTTACTGTTGACTGTGATAGACAGGAGCCTATAGTTTTTGAAAGGGAAGAGCCAAATTATTGTTTTGAAGGCTATTGCTATTATCCTTTTTATTTTGATCGAAGCGATGCTAAGAATTTGAAAAGCGTTGAGTGTGAGTTCAAATAAGTCAAAAAAGCAGAGAGCGCATCGTTTGGTGCGCCCTCTGAATCTTGATGCCTGATTAATTCTTAAAACAAATTATCCAAGATCTTATCTTCCACCAAATTCGGCATTGTAACCTTTAGCTTAGGCTCCGCCTCCATAGCGCGCTTGATGGCGAAAGTGGCACCTTCGTTGCGGGCCCAGTTGCGGCGGGCGATGCCGTTGTTCACGTCCCAGTGGAGCATGCAGTGGAGTCTTCTGTCAGCATCAGCAGTGCCGTCGAGGACCATGCCGAAGCCGCCATTGATGACTTCGCCCCAGCCTACGCCGCCGCCGTTGTGGATGCTCACCCAAGTGGCACCACGGAAACCGTCGCCGATGACGTTCTGCACAGCCATGTCGGCAGTGAAGCTCGAGCCGTCGTAGATGTTGGAGGTCTCACGGAACGGGCTGTCGGTGCCGGACACGTCGTGGTGGTCGCGGCCAAGGACGACGGGACCGCTCAGGCGGCCGTCAGCGATAGCCTTGTTGAACTCGGCAGCAATCTTGGTGCGGCCTTCGCAGTCAGCATAAAGGATACGGGCCTGCGAGCCGACCACGAGGTGGTTCTCTTGTGCGCCACGAATCCACTGGATGTTGTCGCGCATTTGCTGTTGGATCTCGGCGGGAGCAGTACGGGCAATGTTCTCAAGCACTTCACAGGCGATGTCGTCGGTGACGGCAAGGTCTTCAGGCTTGCCTGAGGCGCAGACCCAACGGAAGGGACCAAAGCCATAGTCGAAGCACATGGGACCCATGATGTCCTGTACATAGGAAGGATAACGGAAAGTGCCGTCGGCTTTCAGGATGTCAGCGCCGGCGCGGCTGCTCTGCAGCAGGAAGGCATTGCCGTAGTCGAAGAAGTACATGCCCTTGGCAGTCAGCTTGTTGATGGCGGCCACATGGCGGCGCAACGAAGCTTGCACCTTCTCCTTGAAGAGTTCAGGGTTCTCGGCCATCATGGTCTTGGATTCCTCGAACGACTGTCCGACAGGATAGTAACCACCTGCCCACGGGTTGTGGAGCGAGGTCTGGTCGGAGCCGAGGTCGACGTGGATGTCGTGTTCCGCGGCATATTCCCAAAGGTCCACCACATTGCCTTGGTAGGCGTAGCTGCGGGCTTCCTTCTTGGCGAGGCTCGCGTCGACATGCTTGAACAGTTCCTCGATGTTGTCGTACACCTCATCGACCCAGCCTTGCTGATAACGTTTCTGCGTGGCGGCAGGGTTGATTTCGGCGGTGATGCTCACCACACCGGCGATGTTACCGGCCTTGGGCTGAGCGCCACTCATGCCGCCGAGGCCAGCAGTGACGAACAGTTTGCCCGCCGTACTGCCACCATGCTTGCGGGCAGCATTCAAAACGGTGATGGTGGTGCCGTGGACGATACCTTGAGGTCCGATATACATATAGGAGCCAGCGGTCATCTGGCCATATTGCGTCACGCCGAGGGCGTTGTAACGCTCCCAGTCGTCGGGCTTGCTGTAGTTAGGGATCATCATGCCGTTGGTGACCACTACGCGAGGAGCGTCCTTATGTGACGGGAAGAGGCCCATCGGGTGACCGCTGTACATGGCCAAGGTCTGGTCTTCATCCATGTTGGCGAGGTACTGCATCACGAGGCGGTATTGTGCCCAGTTCTGGAAGATGGCGCCGTTGCCGCCGTAGATGATAAGCTCGTGCGGATGCTGTGCCACAGCGGGGTCGAGGTTGTTTTGGATCATCAGCATGATAGCCGCGGCCTGCTTGCATTTGGCAGGATATTCCTCAATCGGGCGGGCGTACATCTTGTAGGACGGACGGAAACGGTACATGTAGATACGGCCGTATTTCTCCAGCTCCTCGGCAAATTCGGGCGCCAGTGTGGCGTGGAACTTGGCGGGGAAATAACGCAAGGCATTGCGGATGGCCAACTTTTTCTCGGCCTTGGTGAGGATGTCCTTGCGCTTGGGCGCATGGTTGATGGTCGTGTCGTATGGTTTCACTTCCGGCAGTTCATCGGGGATGCCGGCAAGAATCTCTTTTTGGAAATCGTTGAGTGCACTCATTTTATCTTGTTTTTATATGACTTTCCTTGAATCTGCAAAGATACGAAAAAACTCGTTCCCCTTAAAAAAGAAAAATGTGTATTTTTGTCTTCAAATTTTTATGTTATGAAACGTCTGCTTATACTATTTGCGCTTTCGCTGTTGCTTCCTTTGAACGGATTGGCGCAAAATAATGAAATGCAAAGCTATAAGTCTGCCTTCAATGCTGCTTATGAAGCCTGCCCTGACATTCCACGAGGCTTGCTTGAGGCTGTCTCGTACACCAACACACATTGCCATCATCTGACAGACGCGAACTATTTCAACGACGGCCCCGATGCCATGCCGCGAGCTTACGGCTTGATGGGCTTGGTGAAGGATGGCAAAAACTATTTCCGTGAGAACCTGCATTTGGTTTCGGAATTGTCTGGCATTTCGGAAGCGGAGATTTTGCAAAGTCCCGAAAAGAATGTGTTGGCCTATGCCAAGGCTTTTGAGCGACTAGCCAAAGAGCGTAATGCAAAAGAAATCAAAGGCTATCTATCCGTCATCCAGCAACTTTCGGAATTGCCAATAGGGGAGGAGAAGGATGTTTATCCCATGCAGAGCATGTTGTATTCGGTGTGCCTTTTCCTCAATGATGCGCAATGGGCCGAAGAATACAGTTTCCCGAAACAGGAAATCGACTTGAAATCGGTTTTTGCTGAGCATTATGAAATGCTTACCGCACCTGAACTTGGCATTACACGTAGTCCCGACTATCCTCCTGCCATCTGGGACCCTGCACCGGAATGCAATTGGGAAGAACGTACCAAAGAGGTAAGTGGCGTGGTAATTCATTATACTGAAGGTTCTTACGCAGGCTGCATCAGCTGGTTCAAAAACTGCGATGCCAGTGTCTCGGCTCATTATGTCATCCGGTCGGTTGACGGACAGATTACTCAAATGGTGCTTGAGAAAGACAAGGCCTGGCATGCCCGCACCGCCAACGGCTATACCATTGGCATAGAGCATGAGGCATACGGCAACGTTTGGGAGTTTTTCACCGAAGAGATGTACCAGTCATCGGCCAATCTGGTGCGCAGCATCTGCTCGCGCTATGAGACCATTGATGGGCAGCGCACCCACGATCGTGACACGCTTGACAACGGTTTTTGTGTAAACAACGGCCTATACAACCTCGGTGGTGAAGGGGCTTGTGTCCGGATTAAGGGACATCAACATTATCCCGACCAGTCGCACACCGACCCAGGGCCGTATTGGGATTGGAACTATTATTACAAACTTATCAATGAGGGCACGCCTGTCACCGTCTTGGAAGGCGAGGAAGGTCGCCTCGACCATCAGAACTACAGCGACGACGAGCGCAAGATTTGGGTGATTCGTGGACCAGAAGAATCTACTATCCAATTGGATTTCAGTAGCTTCAGTTTGGAGGCCGATTACGACTTCCTTTGGGTTTATGATGGCGACAATGTCTATGCTCCGAAAATTGGCCGTTGGAACACACAAAGTCCAGGTACGGTGCAGTCCACCTCCAATAAAATGTGTGTGGAATTCCGCTCCGATTGTGCCACCACTTCCACAGGTTGGGAAGCCTCATGGAATGCCGTGATGCCTGCACCTGTAGAGCCAGAACTTCCTGAAATAGAGCCTGGCATCTATCCCAATCCTACTATAGACAAGTTCACGGTGAAATCGGATTCAGAGGGCTATACGGATCTGGTCGTTTATGATGTCTACGGTAACATTATGACATCAATTCGCTTTGTTAAGTCTGTTGAGATTGATGCAAGCGATTGGGCTTCTGGTGTTTATGTGATCCATTACGGTAAGCCCGTTCATATGGGCAAGGTGGTGAAGATGGTGAAATTTTGAGAACCACAGCTTTGTATTCTTTGTAAAAGAAGCCTGGAATTACTATGCCAAAATGCAGGTAAAAACAATTCAGCTCTATAATGAGAAAATTGTGTAATTTTGCACCCCGAAATCGCAAATGTAACGTAGTTGAATTGAACGACATGGCAAGGATAATGGCTATCGACCTGGGACGCAAGCGCAGCGGCATCGCTGTCACTGACCCTTTGCAGATCATTGCAAACGGGTTGACGACGGTGGAGTCGTATAAGCTCGTTGACTTCGTTCTTGACTATGTGAAGCGTGAGGAGGTGGAGCAAATCGTCATTGGCGAGCCTAAGGACATGAAAAACAACCCTTCCGACTGCTCGAAATACATTGAGCCTATTGTCAATCGCCTGAAAAAGTTGTTGCCTGATATGAAATTGGTGCGTTACGACGAGCGTTTCACCTCGGTGATGGCGCATCAGACCATGATTGACGCGGGCTTGAGCAAATCGAAGCGCCAAGACAAGGAACTCGTCGACACCATTGCCGCCACCATCATCCTGCAATCCTATATGGAATCCATAAAACATTGAATAACTGATAACTGAACAACTGATAACTGACAACTGAAATGATATTACCCATCGTAGCATATGGTCATCCTACATTGAAAGCCATCGCCCAGCCTATCACCCCTGACTATCCCGAGTTGGAAACGCTGTTGAATGACATGTGGGAGACCTTGGCCCATTCTGAAGGTGTCGGACTTGCCGCTCCGCAAGTCAACAAATCCATTCGTCTGTTCCTTGTTGACGGAAACCCGTTTTATCCAGATTATCCGGATGCCAAGGACTTCAAACAGGTGTTCATCAATGCAGAGCTTCTTGAGACCTTTGGCGATGAAGTTTCATTCAAGGAAGGTTGCCTTAGCTTGCCCAACATTTATGAAGAGGTGATGCGCCCCGACAAGATTCGTATCAAGTATCTTGACGAGAACTTCCAGGAACATGAGGAAGTCTTCGAGGGCATTCGCTCCCGCATCATCCAACATGAATATGACCATTTGCAGGGCCATGTCCATGTGGATCGCATTGCTCCGTTGCGCAAAACCTTGTTGCAGAGCAAGTTGAGAGCCATTTCTGAAGGCAAATGTGATGTGGATTACCGTATGATTTTCCCGCATAAGAAAAGACATAATAGATAATTAACAAATAAACAATTCGACAATGAAAAGAACTTTGAAAATGATGGTCTTCGTCATGTTGTCCATAGGTTTGTTTGCCTGTAATGGAAATGGAAAGAAGCTTACGGTAGAAGACATGAGAGAAGCCCAGGCCTCTTTATTTAATGCTGACAATACCATGAATAGAGAAGAGGCTCCCAAAGTGGCTAAGTTGTATTGCCAGTATGTAAAACAGAATCCAGGCGACACAGCGGTTGTCAAATGGCTTTATCATGCCATGGAAATCAATGTGATGATGAATGAGGCCGAGAAAAGCATCAAGCTTTGCGACCAGCTCCTGGAACAATATCCCGAATCAAAATGGGCTCCGATGAGCTTGCTCATGGTGGGTTCATTCGTATTTGAAGATATGCTTAATGATACGGCTCAGGCTCATGCCGCGTATCAGAAGTTGATTGACAACTATCCTGAAAGTGTATTTGTGAATGACGCACAAAAATCTATTGAGTATCTTGGCTTGTCACAAGAGGAAAGGATGTCTCGTATAATGATGTCGCAGATGGATCAGGACGAAGAAGTCCATTGGGAATAACTGGTTGCTTTTACACGCAAAAAAGCTTGCGAGATTTGGTTTCGCAAGCTTTTTTCATGTCCATGGTTCAAATTTAGCAGCCGAAGGCTTCTTTCAATTTGTCAACCAAGTCGAGTTTTTCCCAGCCGAAGAGTTCCACGTTCTTGTAGATGTGGCCGTCTTCTTGGAAGGTGTTGGCGTCTTCATAGAATACCTCCATCTTACGGATCTCGGGCTGGCGACCGAAATGGCCGTAAGAAGCCGTTTCCTCGAAAATGGGATTGGTGAGGCCGAAACGCTTCACGATGTAATAAGGCCTGAGGTCGACCAAATCCAATACTTTGAGGGCAATCTCGGCATCGCTCATCTTGACGTGCGAAGTGCCGTCGGTGTTGATGTAAAAGCCCACAGGTTCTGCCTTGCCAATAGCATAGGCAATTTGCACCAAAGCTTGGTCGCAAACGCCAGCTGCCACAAGGTTTTTGGCGATGAAGCGGGCTGCATAGGCCGCTGAACGGTCCACCTTCGAACTGTCTTTGCCCGAGAAGGCGCCACCACCATGGGCACCGCGACCACCGTAGGTGTCGACGATGATTTTGCGACCCGTCAGGCCCGTGTCGCCGTGGGGGCCTCCGATGACGAACTTGCCCGTGGGATTCACATAAAGTTTCATGTCGTCACCGAAAAGCTTCTTCAAACGCGAGGGAAGTTGTCTCTTCACTCGAGGGATGAGGATGTGGCGCACGTCGGCTTCAATCTTCTTTTGCATAAGATTATCGTTCGGCAAGAACTCGTCATGTTGTGTGCTGATGACGATGGTGTCGATGCGCAGCGGTTTCCAGCCTTCGTCGTATTCCACCGTCACTTGTGACTTGGCATCGGGACGGAGGTACTTCATGTGGCGGCCTTCGTGGCGAATGGCAGCCAGCTCTTGCAGTATAAGATGAGCGAGGTCGATGGTGAGGGGCATGTAGTTCTCGGTCTCCTTGCAGGCGAAGCCGAACATCATGCCTTGGTCGCCAGCACCTTGGTTTTCATCTGCGTCACGCTTGACACCTTGAAAGATGTCGTTCGACTGTCCGTGCAAGGCAGAGAGCACGCCACACGATTGCGCGTCAAATTGATACTCCGACTTGTTGTAGCCGATGCGGTCGATGACACGGCGTGCAATATCCTGGATTTCAACGTAGGCATTGGTCCGGATTTCGCCTGCCACCACGACAAGTCCGGTGGTGACTAAGGTTTCGCAGGCCACCTTTGAGGTGGGATCATAGCGTAGAATCTCGTCCAAAACGGCATCCGAAATCTGATCGGCTACTTTGTCGGGATGACCCTCGGAGACGGATTCTGAAGTGAAATAATAACCCATAACAAATTGTTTATTAGTTAGTTAATAATTAATTTGTGTGGGAAGTGTTGACTGAAAGGGAAGGAAAAAGCATTGGTTTAGCATTTTTTCTTGTGGTTGCAATCAAATCAAATCTTTCCACATTTGTGGCTGCAAAAGTACAAAATAAATCTGAACGCGGTATGCCGCGTTCAGATTTATTTTGTCAACTTCTGGAAAGCCTCCTCAATGCTCAAGTCCTCTTTCTGTAAAGTCTTGATAATGAGGCCGCGCTCCACCGACCACTTCATCAGGTTGGCGCGGATGTCGGTGTCGCCTTGTGGTTCGAGGATCCAGTGATTTTCCTTCACGTGCTGCACGCGGCCCACTTGCGGGATGCTGCGGAGCAAGTTTTCGCTTACTTCGTTTTCGAACTCCACGATGACGACATTGCTCGTGGCGTTGTCCTGTTTCAGGTTCTCGATCTTGTCATCTGCCACGACTACACCTTTATTAATAATAATGGCACGTTCGCAGATAGCTTCTACTTCCTGCATGATATGAGTGGAGAGCAACACGGTCTTCTCCTTGCCGAGGTTAGAGATGAGGTTGCGGATGTCGATGAGCTGGTTGGGGTCGAGGCCGGAGGTAGGTTCATCGAGGATGAGCACCTGAGGGTCGTGCATCATGGCTTGGGCAAGGCCCACGCGCTGGCGGTAGCCCTTCGACAAAGCACTAATTTTCTTATGTGCCTCAAGACCAAGTCCTGTCTCGTCAATCATCTCATTGATGCGCTTGTGGGCAGCTTCGCCTTTCAGTTGGTGCACACCTGCCACGAACTCAAGGTACTCGCGGACATACATATCGAGATACAGCGGGTTGTGCTCAGGCAAGTAGCCCACGATGCGTTTGACAGCCATAGGATCATCGATGACGTCGTGCCCATTCACGCTTACCGTGCCCGAGGTGGGTGGGATGAAGCAGGTGATGATTTTCATCAGTGTAGACTTGCCCGCACCGTTGGGACCGAGCAGGCCGACGATACCTTTATTAATGGAGAGCGTCACGTCATTGAGGGCTAGTTGCTCGCCGTAGCGCTTGGTGATATGCTGGATTTCGATGGACATTTTTCGAAGGTTTGAGGCTGCAAAGATAAAGAAAATATGAATGCGGTAGGAGATTCCCTTCGGGAATGGAGTTTGTTGTTTTGTTTCTAGCGGCGGTCATGGAGCTTACGAACCTTAAACACCACAAACCGCCGCGTTAAACACATGTCTTTACCTCCATTCCCGAAGGGAATCTCCTAGTTCCGATAAAAAATTGAAATAATGCGTTGCCAGTAAACAAAAAAGTAGTACTTTTGCGCCCTCGTTAGTAAAGTCCATCATCGGTCTTCCCAGCGCGCTAACGCATTGATTTATGGGCGAAAATGAATTAATGCACAAAAAAGTTGGAGCGTAAGGAAGAAAGGTGTATTTTTGCACGCCCAAAAATAGGGTAGTGTCTTATAGAATTGGATAAACATATTAAACACAAAATGAACTACTTAAGTTACAAAACAGTAAGCGTCAACAAGGAAAATGCCAACAAGAAGTGGTATGTCGTCGACGCTGAAGGTCAAATCCTCGGCCGTTTGGCAAGCGAGGTTGCCATGATTCTGCGTGGCAAAAGGAAGGCATGCTTTACTCCCCACAGCGATTGTGGTGATAATGTCATCATCATCAATGCAGAGAAAGTGGTCCTGACTGGAAACAAAATGACACAGAAGTAC
>JAEEGH010004834.1_pt1 | contig 34292 bp, 32 predicted proteins | sample 9134181 | NCBI WGS metagenome assembly JAEEGH01 (sample SAMN16246544, study PRJNA631951) | gut metagenome | biome: gut microbiome; feature: rumen; material: DP-attached | host: Bos | place: Iran: Karaj | collected 2018-10
CCAACAATTCATTAAATTCGTTTATGATTTCAACCTAACAGGGTCCCTGTGGTTGAACCCGCAGAAAATGATTTACATCATTTCTGAAAAACTCAAAGTCCACATTCTTATATGGTACAACTATGAAAGCCGTTCCTTTCCTAGTCAGAGTATTCCAACCAGAATTGTTGTGTATCATCGCTATAAAAGCATCCTTGTCCATAAGTACGAAATTGGATAATTGAGTTGAAAAACAAATAGATACTTAAACGTCATTTTTTTTCTGTAGGCGGTAAGCCGTAAGCATCTAAGCACCTAAGCCAATTACCACCTCGGCCAAAACAAATACCTACAAAACGGCAAAACGCCTTCTACTTCATGCTCCACAAACGGCCCTTCCTTGCACTCGAAGATGACGCTATTGGGCTCCAGGAACTCCAGGTTATGCCAAACGTTCTTGGGGATGTCCACGCCGTAGATGCCATCTTCAGCACAAAGTACAACAGACTCTATCACAGAGCCATCGTCATTATAGGTTGTAGAGCGCACTTTGCCGCGCAGGATAACAAACGACTCATCCTTCGTAGGATGCCGATGGATAGGCACCTCCGTTCCAGGCTCTACAGCGTTAAGCATACGATGACATTTGTCCTCCAACGACTGGTGGAAATTAAAGTTCATACGCAGGCGAGGAGAATCCTTCGCCTGCGCAGAAACCTGATTCAATAATTGCTCGTCGATAACCATTATTATCTATCATCTATTAACTATCAGATTTCCTCTCCCGCATACTCCATCTTCTTCCCCAACACCGTGCAAAGTATCATTTGAATGTCCTTGATGAAGGAATAATGCCTGTAGTAATAGCAGTTCAACCGCACCTTATCGGGATAGATGACGTTATCGTTATACTCCACCGCAATCTCTTGCATAGGTCTCGTATCTCCTTCTTTCTGCTTCTGTGCCACGTATTCAGAGATCATTTCGTCTTCGAGACGATATTTCAGCGTTGCCGGCCCAGTAATACCCGGACGCAATTTCAACACATCCCGATCGTCACCGACCAACTTATCCGCATACCCAGGGACATCGGGACGAGGCCCAACGAAGCTCATATTACCTATGAGCACATCCCAGAGTCCGGGCAGCTCATCCAACTTATAATGACGAAGCTTGGCCCCAAGTGGAGTGATACGGCTGTCGCCAGCCACAGAAACCGTGCTGCCGTTGTGCTTCACGGTCATCGTGCGGAACTTGTGGCACTTGAACAGCTTGCCGTCCTTACCTACACGCTTCTGCACAAAGAACGCAGGTCCACCAGGCATCTTCACCTTTACTAGTATAGCCACAATAACAAGAACTGGCCATAACACAGCCAGTCCTAAAAAAGCCACTATCCTGTCAAACAACCACTTCAGAATCATACAATAGCAGATTTGATGGTCTCCACTATGTAATTAACGTCTTCATCTGAAACATACGGCCCAGCAGGCAGACACATACCCACCTTAAACAGCGCTTCTGAAACCCCATTCACATACGCAGGAGCATCCTTGTAGCAAGGCTGCTTGTGCATAGGTTTCCATAATGGACGGGCCTCTATCTGAGCCTGATCCATCAGCACACGCAAAGCCTCCACATTGGCGTTGGGTTCACAATCGGTATGCGCACTCGTTGCAGCATGAATCACACCGGCAGCACCACCCACAGCACCCGTCACAATGGCCTTATATGCATTCTCCTGGCCTTTGATCTTCAGATCCTCATTCAACGTGATGGTGCACAGCCAGAAGTTGGAGTCGTAGCGGCTGTCGGGATTTCCGTGCACGGAAATACCCTTCACATCCTTCAGCAGCTCCTCATACAGCGCTTGCACATGCTTATGGTGTGCAATATGGTCGTTCACCACCGTCATCTGTCCACGACCGATGCCCGCGCAAATATTGCTCATGCGGTAGTTGTACCCTATCTTCTCATGCTGATAGTAAGGATAGCTCTCACGATACTGAGTAGCGTACATCATTATCTCGCGCCACTCGTCCTCGTTGGCGGTAATCAGGGCGCCACCACCGGAGGTGGTGATCATCTTGTTACCATTGAACGAGAGCACGCCATACTTGCCGAAGGTACCGAGCACCTGACCGTTCCAGCGGCTACCGAAACCCTCAGCAGCATCTTCCACTACGGGGATATCGTAGCGGTTGGCAATCTCCATGATGCGGTCAATCTGATACGGCATACCGTAGAGGGCCACCGGCACGATGGCCGCAGGCTTCTTGCCCGTCTTGGCGATGCGGTCTTTGATGGCCTCCTCCATCAGATCCGGGTCCATATTCCACGAATCCTTCTCCGAATCCACAAACACAGGTGTGGCTCCTAAATAGGTTATCGGGTGAGAAGAAGCGCAGAACGTGAAACTCTGCACAATCACTTCGTCACCGGCTTTCACGCCCGCTGCCAACAGTCCCAGATGCACCGCAGCGGTACCAGCGGAAAGTGCCACCACCCTTTTGTTCTGTCCAACGAATTCTTCGAGATCCTTTTCGAAGCCATTAACATTCGGTCCCAAGGGCACTACCCAATTGGTATCAAATGCCTCTTTGATGTATTTCTGTTCTAATCCTTCATCACTCATGTGCGCAAGGCACAGATAAATTCTTTTTCTCTCAGACATAATATATTAGTTTATTTATTTCTCGTTAATAATATCTTCAACCCATAACCAGTTAAGGTCAAGGTTAACGTTAACGTGCGGCTTAGTCGCTACTCCCCTCTCATCGCACTCCTTACTCCATTAAACATAATAGTGGGGAAGAACCGCAGCGAATCCAATGGGAATATCCTAGCATGATTTATCAAGTCCCCGATACGCCTACCCATAGAGATGCACTTCCGGGTAAGATATGGCTTTTTGCTGAAATGACTCATATCCCTGTTGTGCCCCATATTACCCACGCACATAATGAAGTCATTGATGCGCTCGGCTTTTTTCACCCATTTAGTGGATGATTCATACATTGGCATAGCTTCGATTGGCATTCCCAGATACTCTACAGCATAAGTCCCGAAGGCTTTCCATTCCGACACGAGCCCCATCCTCCGGATGCGGCCCTCTATCTTTTTCTTATCTATCTCGTCCCGATATGTCCATAACAAGCGGCACCAGTCGAAAATCTGCCTCAAGCCCACACCTTCTTTGTAGAAATGATTTAGAAAATGCACAAACACATACACAATATCATTCTCTTTGCCAAGCAGGTGAATAGGAACTCCCCCATTATCCCACACTCTCACATTGCCCCTTTTGAACGTATCATCTTGAATGCTCTCCAACTCACGATTAATCCTTCTTGAAAGACTGCCACGTAGGCGACCATGTAACTCCACAGTCCATCCGTCTATGGTCATACTTAGATGCTTCTCTCGAACGAACTCCTCCTTAACAGATGATGCCAGTGGCGACAGGAACACTTTTGCATTTGCATAATCGTCTTCACACAGAAACAAATCCACATCACCGCAGCTACGCCATAGTGGACGCTCGTAACATTGCGCCACGCCCTGCCCCTTCACCAGCACCGTGTAGACACCTGCCTCCCGCATTTTCTCCACCAGCACGCCGATGAAATAGTTCATCGCCTGGTTGCGCTGCTCCAGTTGCATCGTGCGGCCCACAAACTGCAATGCATCAGACTTCGGAATCTTGAAACCTGAAACCTGCAACTTGAAACACTCGATGCCAGCTGCCACCAGCCCCACCACACTTTGCTCCTCGGCTAGATCCAGCACCTTACCCCACTCCACCTCGTCTCCCGACCCCGGTAAACCACAAGCTGTAAACTGTAAACCAGCCTCCTCCCAGAGGCCGGCACGGAGCAATGCAAAAAACGCCTGTTGATTCTTATCCAATTCCATTATAATAACCTCTTACCAATGATACACCAACTCCACTTTCCTGAACATATTCGGGTCATTCGTGGGGACCATCATCTCCGCTCCGTCGAGCATACGCTTGTTATCGGTAAGCTTCGTAGTCGTGCAGCCCTCAAACGATGTCCCGACCCGTTGTCCTGCAAGTATCTTTTCTGCTACAGTCAAAGCTTGGACATATAGGTAATCACGCAGATGGAAGTCAAAGGCATACGACAGCAGTTCTCCGCTTTCATCCACCGCCCAATCCAAGTTGCTCCAAAAGTCATCCAACTCAAAATCAACGTCAATCTCAACCCTGAAATACGGCACCGAATCCGTCGTGTCGCAGCACGTATAGTCCATTTTGAACTTAATGCTTCTTGTCAGCGGAAACAATATAAATGTCGGAGCCGAAGCGTGGATGGTGATGTCTGTCAGGTCATCCACACTTACCGCTCCTTGATAAAGCAAGGTAAACTTTGCCTTTGGCTCACCAGAAATATGTATTCCCGACTCATTCAAGGCAGGAAAATTCACCGACTCTGGCTCTCGTTTTGTTTTAACACAGTCGGCAAAGATGTCATCGGCCATTGGCCTTATGTGAATGAAAGGACTGGCTGTGTCAATGGGCGTATCCACCCATACCGTTGCAGGAGTATAGTCAAAACCGTTTTGCAGAAACCATCGTCTTTCTCCCAGCTGACTCATCATCAACCGCCAATGCTTCACAAGGTTATCATCATATTTATATCTTCCTGCATCTATATCAACCAGCGGTACCACATACATATACATTACGTCGTATATCCAAAGCACAGCCGTACAATAAGGCACATCCTTCTTGCAGTCGTCCCTCTTCAGGAACACATCCAACACGGGTTGTCTGTAAAAGTGCGACCTATTCTCAGCAAACCACAGCGTGGGAAGTGCATCCGGACACCATTTTTCATCGCCAATCCACTTCACGGTATTCTTGAAGTGCGTCACCGTATCTGAGGGCACCAGGTCTATCACCATTTTCACCAAAGCCTTATATAGCCTCTCGTTGGTGATATTTGTCTTATGATTCAGACGCATCATAAAGCGGCTAGCAGCGCCCGCAGGAATCTTCTCCTGCATCACATAAAGATGGGCGTCACCATTTGCGTCCGGCTCAATCACGAAGTTTTCACCCACCACCCGAGCCGACTTTGACGATTCTTTCCGGCTGATACGGAAAAGAGAACGACGCACATCCATTATCACGAGGAATTTGTCCTCGATGCCGTTCAACTTATGATTGCATTCGTCACATTCTTCAAAGCACACCAGAAGTTTGTTTCCCAACGAGTCTTGAATGGCGTGAGCCACATCGCCAAAATGCTCCTTCCCTGTTTTTCCGCAGAATCTACACACCCGCTTTGACTTGTCTGGCTCGCCTATACTCATCGGGATTCCATCAAAACCGGAGCTCAGAAAGGTGAAATTCCGTGTCAGCACACTCAGTCTCCGTTTTACGTCCTCAATTCTCTCCTCCCAATGACCGTTGTTGCATAGCGCCTCCATTGCGGCTCGGCGGATTGCCACGTCCACCTTTGCCTCATCCACCACAAATAGGCCTTCCCCCTCTGCCAGAGCCTTCAGTGCTGATGGCAGACGTTGTATGGAAGCGCACAATGCCTTATGACGATTAGACAGTTCCGCCAGTGCTGTCCGAGTGTTCTCATCGTTCAGCAGATGTACGATTCCCTCTTCAGCATAATCCTGCGAGCAGTCGACCCCCAGACATTGCCACACGTCAGATATCACGTCTACACGATCATCAGGGATGACTACTGGTTGTGACTTCTGAGAAGTATAGATGAGATATCGCATGAACTTGACTGCTTTATCTACTTACCAATTGACAATTTCTTGTCACCTTTTCGTAAACGGCAAGTTCAGTATCCCCACCAAACTACCCCATCCATACGAAAGGTATAAAACAAAGAATGAGATTAGCAGGTAGAAAAACTCTAAAAGCTTCTAAATATGCAACTTCCTCTCTGTCCAGTCAATCATCGTATCCGCCTCCTGGACGTTCACAAACTCAAATTCATCCAAGAACAACTTGAACTTATCGAAGGCGTGCTTGATGCCGTAATACGTCTTGAACTTCCTGCTCAGCGGCAAGTCCTTGGAGACATTGGGCTGCCCCTTGTCAAAATCCTGCGTATGGAAATAGCACATATTATAATCCAGCTGCTTCGCCCACTTGGTGATAAACCGCAGAGGGAAAAAGCGGAAATACCCGCCACCGCTAAACACAAAGTGTTGCCCCATCAGCAGCTTGGTACTGACCGGGAACTCTTTAATCGTTGAGCCATCAGGTAGCCTGATAATGGAGGGTTCAGCCTTGCCAAAGTTAGGAAAACCGCCAAACGAGTGCTCCGCAGGGAAAATCGAACTGTCGTATTTGAACCCCATTTCGGCCAGTTTCTCCAGCACCCAGATATTGCCAGCTCCCACCGTCCAGGCCGGTGCCCGGTAGGCATCCACTGGCTCTCCGATGATGGCTTCCAAAGCCTTCTTGGACCTCAGCGTGTCTTCCACGAACTGCTTCTCATCAAACTCCGTCAGCAGCTGATGCTGGTAGGAATGGCACCCTATATGATGCCCGGCATCGTGTATCTTTTTGATGATAGTCGGATGGTGGTCGGCAATCCAGCCCAGGCAGAACATCGTAGCCTTGAGCGACCGCCTGTCCAGTTCCTCAAGAATCATATCCACGCCCTCATACAGGCGGCATTCATATTTGTCCCAGTTCAGATCGGTATATACACAATTGCAATACCAATCTTCTATGTCAAATGTCAGTATGTTCATTCTCCAGTTTCTCTTTCAGGAATTTGTTTCACAACCTTTGCAGGACTGCCCGTCGCGATGGTATAGGGAGGGATGTCTCTGGTCACAACCGACCCCGCACCCACTATGGCTCCGTCACCGATGGTCACACCCGGCATAATGATGCTTCCCATCCCTATCATCACACCCTTTCCGATGTGAATCTCTCCAAGCCTATAACCACAGTCAGCAGCATTGTCGCCCACACGATAATTCCTCAAATCCCGCTGATGGCACAGCAGCAGGCAGTCTGTTGTGATGTGAGCATAGTCATCAATGAAGATCTTCTCAGGATAGCTCAAGTCCACCTTCACAAAGTCTCCGATGAACACATTCTGCCCAACGTGACATCCCATCTTACGCATAATGTTTGCACGCATCTTCCTGGGCATGAATGGTTCAAGAATCGCCCAGTCCATCTTCTTTTGAAGATGCTTCATTCGGATGTTGTGGAAAAACTTACCCACTACCTGTCCCAGAGTCACCTGACCATACTCCTCTTCTGAGTAGTTAAAGCCCAGGAATCGGAGTGCCCGATACATCAGGCTCAATTTCTTTTCCATTATTATGCTTTGATTTTTCCTTTATATTCTTGAACCCACTTCACAGCATTGCTTGGGGACGTGCAGAAGCACAAAATGGCCTCCCACGCTGCGTGCAGGTACTTGTGCATCTTGAAGTACACAAAGAAAAGAACCCCGTGATGACGGCACAGCACCTGTCGTTTCTCTTTGTCGCTAAGAAGGTAGAAATACTTTTTCTTGTTCTCGATGAGCATCTTCTGCCCTGCCAACTTCTTGGGGCCAGTTGAAATCTGGTCTCCTTCATGCTGGAAGTTCTTGATTAGCGTCACGGGCAGATAGCCGAAGCGAGGCTTCGCATCCAGAGCCTTCTGCATCAGGATATACTCCTGACAGGAGGGCACAATATCAAAACCTCCAATCTTCCTTATGAAATCCGTGCGAAACATAAACGAGTTTGTGCCGGAGATATGGTACATCAAGTGGCTGCGTATCAAGTCATCGTTTGTCATTCCGTCCCATAGATGCTGGTGACGCTCCGACACCGGCTCACCCGTCTCGTACTTGAACGTCGCCCCGTCCATCACGCACACATCCCAGCCATTCTTTTCCATCGCCTCCACCTGCACCCGCAGCCTGTCAGGCAGATACATATCGTCGTCATCCAGAAAGGCGATATACTCACCCTTCGCCATTTCTATGGCTACGTTGCGCGAACCGGCGCCACCAAGGTTCTTCTCGTTCTGCACGTATTTCACTCTGGGGTCGGTGATGGTCATCATCACCTCCTCCGTCAGCCTGCGCTCTTCGGAGTCGGCATGGTTGTCGTCCACCACTATAAGTTCTAATTCTTCATAAGTTTGAGCAAGAACAGAATCTATCGCATTCTTAAGGTACTGATGCCTTTTATAAGTTGGAGTAATAACGGTTATCATGATCAATTGCGCCATTATATATGTTCTTCGACCCCGCGGAAATGAACATTCAGTTCGTGCAGATGCTCCAGCAGAGTTCCAAGCGGAGTGCCCTCGGTCATCTTGGCGAAGGCGTTGACGTCCTTGGGGAAGCACTTGCCTCCATAACCATACTTACCGTCGGGTCCAGGGACATAGGTGTGGGTATCATTTATGTAGCCAGAGAGGAGAATTCCTGTATGCACATTACGCCAGTCAGCTCCCATCTGCTCGCAGTACTCACGGCAAGCGTTGAAGTAGGTTACTTTGTAAGCACCAAAGACATTGTGCATGTACTTGGTAAGTTCGGCCTCAAGGGGGGTCATCACGGTGAACTTCTTACCCACGAATATCTTGGTCAGCAAATCTTGCGCTCCTGTAAAGACCATCGTCTGTTTATTGAAGTCTTCAATAAAGGTTCGTTCAGTCAAAAATTCGGGCATATAACACACCTGGTGGCCGGTCTCACGGGAGAGCATCTCGCTGGTGCCGGGCAAGATGGTGGTACGTACAAATACGGGCACATCGGGCAGGTTGGTGATGAGTTCCTTCATCAACGTAAGGTCCTGCGTACCATCGTCCTCGGTGGGTACGTGGATCTGCAGAAAGGCGATATCGATATTACTCAGGTCGTCATTGTAACCCTTATACGGGTCACTGATAAACAGTTTGCATTCAGGGTTGTTATGCTCCAACCAATTCTTCAAGGCTCCACCTACGAAGCCACATCCAATAATTCCAACGTTAATCATTATAATAAACTATTTAAAAAAATATTCCTATTTCACCTCTAATTTAAGAGATTTCGATGTTCGAAGATTTCTTGTAAAAATCTTCATTTCTGGTTTTTCACCGTTATATTTTGTTTTTTTAACAATCACCTCATTAATTCCAACCTCTTGAGTATTTAATGATAAACCGGTATCAAAAACATAGAAATTGTTAACACCATCCGTATTATTGATTCTGCATTTATTTATTATAACATTGGGCAAATTCTTACCCGTTAACTCAGCTCTTGGATTATCTGATAGTGGAAGACCACCCATTAAAGAAACGATACAATTATGCTTGCCATCAATATTAAATGTACAACCTAAAAAGTACAAAGAGAAGGGGGTATAAGCGTTAAATGATGACTCCAATACTACTGGAGTATAATTTGTAAAACTGCAAGCCTTAAAACATACAAGACCATACACAGAAGAAAACTGATTATACATATCATTGAAAACACAATTCTCAAAGAGAATATCCCTTCCATAACAATGAATATCAAATCTGTTTATCTTCGATTCTGTCAATATTGCCTTGTTGACATTATAGTTTCCAAACACACCCCACTTTGACTTAGCCGTCAATTTTTGAATCTTCACATTATAGACATTATTCAAGCTTATTCCATAGCCAAATCTTTTGGTTTGGGAATATGTACCATTAATATTGATTGACGTCAAAACCAGATTGGCTGTGTTGTTGATTGTGATGGCAAAATCACCATATTTAGACTCATCAGCCGGTGTTACTATAGTAACATCTTTTATCTCAACATTATATTGGTTTTCTACACGGACAAGATTTGTAATATATGAAGATTTAGCATCCCGGTATAACGATACATTAGCAATGCTTTTTTTCTCTTTGTCGTACTCACAGAAAAAAGCTTTTGGCTTTGATGTCTCATTTGAATAATCATAAATTACATTATTTGTTGACCGATTATTATTACCCACCAATAAGTCCTTTCTCTGAGCCCCATAATTATAACCTCTTCTTTTTTCCACCCAAGGTTTCTCATCCTCTATTATTATAAGAGACAGAGGCTTTAATTCACTTCTTCTGCTGAAATCCCCATCATTTATCTCCTTTACAGAAATGGGGATAGAACTGGTTTTGAAGTTCTTTAATTGAAATAAATAGCAATCTTTTGAGTTGTTAAGTACATGTAACTTCACCCCAGCGAAGTCAGTATTCTTAGCTAATGGTATCGGTTCTGCATCTTTGGGTATCTCAATATAAACATCGGTTACCCCTTGATAGCTAATAGCATAATTATTCTTTACAGCTGCTTTATGGCAATTATATAAAATTGAATACGATTCAATACCCGAACGCGCTTCGCATATTCCAAACTCAACTGGATATATTACTTTCGCACTTGAGGCGAAACCGGCTACGCCACAAGAATAAAACAAAAACAACAGTATAATCAGAGTGGCAGGGAAAAATACCTTATGCCTTAACGAAACCAAACTATATCCTCCCTTGCTCAATTAATGTATGATAGACTTTTATTGTATCTTCTGCAGCCTTTGCCCAAGAGAATTTTATATTAAGAGCCTTTATAGCTTCTTTTTGTCTTTCTAAATCAATCTTTCCGTCTATAACTTTCTGGAAAAGTAATGAAAGACTTGCGGGATTATCAGATTCAAAAAACATATCATCTGTAAAACCTTCAAGCGTTTCCTTAAAAGCCGGAAGGTTGGACGTGATGATAATCCTCTTGAAGTACAACGCCAACAGTAATACACCGCTCTGAGAAATCTGTCTATATGGTAAAACTATAACATTAGAATTATCTATTTTTTCATACAATTCCTGCTCAGGCAAAAAATAAGGATACCATTCAATGTTCAATGACTTACTCTCTGCACGTAACCTTTCATACATATCCTTGTTTGGAATAACACCTGCAATGACTCCATGAGCTCTTTTTTTGTATGATTCAGGCAAGAGAGTAAAAGCTTCAACAAACAAATCCACACCTTTATACTCTGACATATTACCATACATGATAAAAGACACCCCCCCATTGTATGTGTTAATTGAAGGAGTAAATTGTTTCGGTATGAAAACGCCATGATGGACAACCCTTATTTTTGCATCATCAAGCAAAAACTCCTTCATTACCTGACACTTTGTATCATTAGTATGAACAATAACAAGGTCAACAAGACGAGAAATACTTATAAATCTCTTTCTATAACTTTGTTTTTGGCTAGTGGTAAAATTATGAGGGTAAACATTGTGAACGGTCAATACCAGCTTTGTTTTACTGGACAGGAGCCCTAAGAGTCTCACAAACAACACTTCAACAGAAACATAATCTAACAGTGGGAACCATTGAAAATGGACAACATCAGGTTTATTTATGACAACTCTTAATAATACTGTTAAATAATTAAATGCAGCCTCAATTATTTTTAACACCCTTTTCCACCTTTTGCTGGAAGACTTGTATTTCTGAGGCACAAAATTAAACAGTTTATCTATCGGACATTCTTTGATATCCGAATATGTAGGACACATTAAGCTTACGTCTCCTTCACCTTGCATTAGTTTGAATATGGCCTCACAAAGTGCCACATCATATTTCGCAACCCTACCAGAAACGTCAACAATGAATACTCTCATTATTCTTAAAATTCTTAACTGTCACAGTGATAATCACTCAAACCTAAAAACCTAGGTATTTATCAACCACATACTTCTCTGTATACCCTACTGGTATCTTACATTTCTTTACCGAATGAGAAAGAAAGTCGCGATATAACTCATCCATCATTTCGTACACAGAAGACGAATCCCTATTATCAGCAAAATAACCGATATTGCCGTTGACATACAGATCATTTAATACTCCTTTTGCGGGACTAATAGCAAAGATGGCTTTACCACATTGCATAAAGTCTGAAACCTTAGTTGGTAGGAAAATTCCTTCATCCAGCACGGCCTCTACCACTACAGCGGCATCGTAGTCATCAAGTAATCGTAGACTATCAATATAACTAACAGGAGGTATAATCTTAACATATTTATCAAGATCATACAACCGTATCTTTTCTTGTAATGACGCATCTGCCATACCCAATATATCCAACTGAATTCTATAATCAGAATGTCTATGCAAAAGAATTTTTAACCCTTCAAGAAGAGTGTTCGGGTCACGAGGATATGAAATATTACCCGAATGGATGAGTCTTAGTGTATTACCATTCCTATTGCCGCCTTCCTCTCTTTTGTTGATATTATTCACCACATGAGGTATGACAACAACCTTGGTACTCTCTATTTGATAAAAAGGCAGCATATAATTCTTCAACCTTTCTGAAGGGACAATAACCTTATCCACATAATTTCTAGTCACCTTTATGATTCTTTGATAAGCCCAATTATCCTTCTCATGAAAGAAATTTTTGTAAATTGGGGGGTAAAGAGATGACGGAAATGGATCGTTCCATGTCGCAATCCATTTTAATCCGTATTTCTTTTTTAAATAGTAACCGACTAGAACGGATGCCTGATTCTTCGTGAGTATATAATCATACTTATTTTTATTATAAAGCAATAAAGCTTTATCTAAGGCTAGACTCGCCCAATGACTTCCTTTAAAAACAATTCCAAATTTGAGGAAACAACGGAAGTGTTGCCATATAGAAGATACAGTTATTCTGTTATCAACTCCTAAGACATATAAATTTCTTACGCTAATTCCAAGTTCATCAAGGGAATTTGCTTTATATGACTCACCTTTTGCCTTTTTTGAAATAAGGTCAATTACAAATTCGCCACTTTGACTGAGAGCCGCCAACAATTTCAAATTAACAATACTCTCAGCTCCATGCATGGGGAAAGAATCCTGTGCTACAAATAATACTGACTTCATTTTCTTTCTAATGTTTGTACTCCAAATTCCTTGGAATTGTCAACCAGTGCCAATGATGCTAGGCCAATATATAGAAGCATCCTCGTTTCAAACACAAAGCTTTCCATCAAACTAAGTGTAATATAACCAGCCACAATAACGGTAGATAAAAAATGTTTTCGTTTTATAATATCAATAAGGAATAATAGGAATAGAAGTGTACCAATGTAACCATACGCTATTAAAAAGAATGACGAGTTATTAAGATAATGATCCTCCTCTGATGCAAACATCCAGTGGTAGACACTATTATCAATCATATAATCCGCTCCTCCTGCACCAACTCCAAAAACTTTAGCTTCTATCGGCATTTCGTCAAATACAAAAAAGCCTCTGTATAATCTAATCATACCAGAACTAACACGGTCCTGTTCAACATCAAGCTGTTCAACACGCTGTAGCGTCTTCTCTCCCTCCTCAGAGGTAGAAACATACCCATAACCAATGTAAATTGCAGCTGCCGCCAAGGGCAAAATGAAAAATAATTTTTTAATTACCTTCATCTTTGAGAAGAGAAATGCAAATAACCAAATGATTGCGCATAAAAAAAGACCATTGCCAGAACGCAAGACAATTAAAACAATAGTTATAAAAATGGTATAAATATTTAATAGACTGCCTTTATTATTCAGTTTATTTATTTCTAACGCTAAGAATGGTGCCAAATATTGTCCAAAGTGTGAGGGCTCTACAAAGATAGAACAACTCCTTTCAGAAAAAGAAATTTTCTGGCTCATGTATTGAGAAGCCGGAATCCCATTATAAAGATCCAAAAAGGGGATTAGCGCTCCAAATCTATGCCCTATAGTATAATATGATACTTCTTGCATTATAAATACCACACACGCAAACAATACTATTATCTTATAGTATTTATATATGTATTCAACTTTTAAATGAGGTAATAGAAGTATTAAATTCAAACCGAATAATATCGGTGTGAGAAAAGAGCCCAAAAAATGGGTCGTGGCACCAATTAGGGTAGCTACGAAAATTGGAATTGATAAACCATAGATATAAAAGGGGATCAAAGATTTTGGGAAAAAGAATCTTTCTTTATTATTCCCTCCAATATACAACACGATACAATTAAGCATCATAAGATACTTATATAATGCAATTGACCCAATATTGTAGCATGCAAGCACTGGGAATAGAACCAGCGAAAGTGAAGCATACTTGTCTATATTCCTTATCATCTTTTAATTAAAAGCACTATGAGAAATGTCGGCAAACAAAGTATCATCATCACGAAGGCCCTGTCTTTCAACGATGTGCCAATCATGATTTTTGGCATGTATTTCTTTAAAAAAAATTTCAACTCAGTTAATTCTAATTTCATATTATCCCTTGAAAGAATATCAAAAAAGGCCTTTTTGATATTCTTAACAAATCTATTATTGATCGCTGGCTCTATACTTTTATCTATATCACTATTCATTTTAATGATTAATTCGTGTAGACGCCTCATTTCTGTAATATAATACATCATTTCTTGCAGAGGCACAGATCTTCTTGTTAATGACTCATTACCATTGCGCATATTAACATATCCTACTGCAGTACTCTTAGAACAGGATTTAACATAAACATAATAACTTAATGAAAACAAATGATCTTCACCATACGATACTTTAGGGTCAAATCTAATACTGTTTTCAACAACTATTCTTCTTAAAAACAACTTAAAACACGGCGAATTGATAATGTAATTATCTTCTGCTTCCGCTAATACCTCCAAAACACCTTTAAATTCATCCGTTTGAAATGCATGCACCTCTTGCTTATTAGATAAGGAATCAAACACCTTGTAACCTTGCATGTATAAATCCGATTGACAATCTTGATTTATTCGGAAATCAGATAAATATTCCTTTTCAAGATAATCGTCACTATCTACAAAACAGAGCCAATCTCCCCTAGCGACTTCAATCCCTGCATTCCGTGCTGAACTCACACCACCGTTCTTCTTATGAATAATCCTTACCCTCGTATCCTTCTGAGCATACTCATCACAGATGATACCGCTTTTATCCGGACTCCCATCATCCACCAGTATCAATTCAAAATCAGTAAAATTCTGCGCCAAAATACTGTCCACGCACCGTCTCAAATACGGCTCTGCTTTGTATACAGGCACCACGATGCTAATCATCGGTTTGTCCGCAATAATGTCCACTATTCTATTCATAAATGTGTTTATATCCTTTGTTAACACAGTTATTCATAATCATATAATTGATCCTTAAATGGGCAAGCTTCATATATGCTCCGATAATCAATATTACTAGCCACAGAGGTATTATCATTTATAATAATATATTCTAGGTCATCAGTCGATTTAATAATGACAGGTGATTCTATCTTTCGTCCAACAGACTGAAAATAATCTTGATACTTAAAATCGCCACCTGCTATTCCGTCAGAGAACCTTACCCACACGTTAGGAATCTCATAGCTGTCTGCTATTATTAATCCATGAAGGGAACTGGAAATAATTCTACGGCATTGCATAATTTGATCAGGTATATCATGCCAATCACGATATCCTTTCATTCGTATGACGACGTACTCTGGATGCTTCTGGCAAAAGTCAACTAAAATAGGATTATTTTCATCTATATAATGTGGCACAATACCATATTGGTATTTTTTTTTAATATCCTTTCGATAGTAACGTGAGATCAACAATGCCGGGTCTCCATATTTTTCAGGGCAATCTATTCCTTGCTTAATTAATTCTTGTCTGGTAAGTGGGCCTCGTACCGAGTGTATTTTAAGTGGTTTTTCCTTTAACGTCTTCCCCTCCTCTATAAACCCGCTTCCCCAAACTTCTGTTTTCTTTAACGGGAAATCACCTAAAATAGATCCAATGCAACTATAAGCTTTTACCGGAAATATTTTATAAAAAAAGGAAAGAGATAAATCTTTAACTTCAATATTTGATATTTCTTCAATGAAATACTTATTTATATCATCACCCCAATTGTTGTGGATCATAGTTGAACCTTTGTATTTCATCCAAGAATATACATATAGCTTATTACGTTTAAATACGTATGCGAAATCATCACAAAATCTTAAAAAAGCAACCGATATCCTAATCGGCAAATTACTCAAAAAGCGAATAAGTCTCCTTATTTCAATAATGTTCGGTTTTGTCATGAGTCAGTTTACGTTTAAAATAACTAATTAAAACAACTCTTTCTGTTGCAGTCATTCCTACGAAGAATGAACATAATAATGTTGAAATTGTGCTAATCAATAGAACTATAAGAAATCTTAAAAAAGAAGAAGGCAAGAACAAAAGAATCGTTATCGGAGCCATTATAGCAATAATCGTAGTTAGTCCTATTCTTACAACAACATCTTTTATATAAGCTCTTATTGAAAAACCACAGAGTTTTTTCATCATTAACAACCTGGTTATATTTACAACCACATAAGAGATTATAAAGGCATAATATGCACTTTCAGAGGGCATCCCCAACTTGAAGAACAACCATGTTAAAAGGAAAGCTAAACTGGCTGACAAAGAAACCCACAAAGTGTATGCTTTAATATTACCTGTAGCCATACAGGCTGTAGTAATAGATATACCGATACGATCAATCACAATAGCAATTAATCCTAGTTTAATAAATAAAGCAGCATATTCCGGGATAGCGTCACCTAACCATATATGAAGTATATAATCAGTTTCAGCAATTAACGGTATGGCAAATAAAAGTATTAAAAAATAAGAGAATCTTGTCCCACGGCAGACTAATTTAAAACATTCATCATTATTCCCTTTGGCATAATTCTTTGTTATTTGCGGATTTAATGCCATTGTAAAATTATTAACAAACTGCATAACAGCACCATCCACTTGAGTAGCTATACCCCTTGCAGCATTGATAGTTACGCCAAAGAATAGATTTGATAACAAATTAATTCCTTGTGTGTTAAATACATATGTAGTACTCGTTAAGAAGCTCCATCCTGCGAAACCAATCATCTCTTTTGTCAACCGTTTATTTAAACTAAAATGGTAATGACACTCTGCAAAATGCCTTCTACAAAATAGAAAATAAGAGAAAAGCATGACAGAGGCGACAATTGAAAGAAATAAAGAGTATAAAATCAATTTGTCATATATTAAAACTTGCAATAAAAATACGATTCCTAATTTTGCTGCAGCTTCAAAAATGGACATGTATGCATAAACTGACATCTTCTCATGCGCGATGATTGCTGCATTATATGGCACAGTCATTACATTAAAACAAAAAGAAAACAGAGCACATTGAAAAACCCAGTTTGCGGCTGTCATTCTTTCTATAGGAATCTGCATCTTGTTGTTAAGAAACCAACTGCCAATTGGCTCTGCCAACAAAAGAATAACTAAAGAAATAACAACTAGGATGTTAACGCTCGTCGAGAAAACGCTATTTAAGCGTTCGGATCTTCCTTTTCCTAACTCATATGTAATGAACCGACTAATAGCAGATGAAAGTGCACCAGAAATAACACTGAACATAGCAATCACACCACCCACGGCATTATAGATGCCATAATCCTCTACGCCCAAAGACTGAAGTACTATTCTACTTGCATATAGATTTATCACCATAATAATGATTGTTCTTATATACAACAGAGCAGTATTCTTTGCTATTCTTTTATTATTTTCCGAAGAGTTCGACATGTTCTATCAAAAAGTAATAGACTATTTAAAGGAAACAGGTCTAATGATATTGCTCATTTACGCCACACCAGTTAATGCGACTATTATCATCCAACACAGTTTTTCCCAAGGCTTTAAAAGACAAATAGATCTTTCCTGTTTCTTTCAATCGCAAATACTTATTTATATCTCTATATTTTATAATTCTTGCAGGGCAACCACCAACAATTGCAAATGGAGGAATGTCTTTAGTTACACATGAACAAGCACCTATAATAGCTCCCTCTCCAATATGAACACCTGGCATAATAGTCACATCAGATCCAATCCACACGTTATCACCGATAAAAACATCTTTAACTAAATAACGGTCGTCATATGGGAGCATCTCTCCTTCATAATTATGATTAGAGGTATGAACTTTCACTCGTGGTCCAATAATTGTCCCAGAACCTATATGAAGAATCCCTCTTAATTCCATCCATGATTCTGGCCCCACATATAGGGGGGGGTAAAATCAATGTTTGATATATTAGTTATCGAATAAGGTATATGTAACTCAAAACCATTAGCCTTAAGCGAATTAACCTCCTTACGACACTTCCACTTATTTATTATATAATCCACTATCATATTGTTGTATTTTAACTTGTCATCACTAGTGTCTCTTAAAAAATTTAACAATTAAAATTCAATTTCAAGTTGACCGTCATCAGTTCCATCATCAGTTCCTCGTCCGAAGAGTTCCGGCAGGTCGTCTTTGACCAACAAGGAGCTTCCGAGTATGCGCAGTACCTGAGCCACAGGCCTGCCAAGTTGGAGGTCGTGCTCGATAATTGCAATGAGGCAGTATGTGATGATGGCGACGTGAATCTGTATCCTGACAGCATTCTCGGTATCACCCCAGAAAGACTTGACTTGGAGATGCTGCTTGATCCATTTGAAGAAAAGTTCCACCTGCCAGCGGTAGCGGTAAAGCAGGGCAATGTCCTTGCCTGCGAGATAGAAGTTGTTGGTGTAGTAGACGAAAGACTGCCCAAGGTCGGAAGCGTAGTAGACAATTCTTCTGATTTCAGTTGGGTAATTCCCTCTATTTCTGTTACCGGTGAAACGAATTGTCTGGTCAAGCAAGACGTTGTCTTCTCCATTGACAGCCTCGTCTCCGTCGACAATCTCGAAATTTGGATGCCGTTTCTCGCGGATGACGAAGAAAGCCCCACAGAGATGTATGGCGGAAAGTCTTGCGAGGTCGAAATATCCCCGGTCAAAAATGTATACAGCATTGGATTCATACCCAATACTGTCCATGAATTTGGTGTCATGCACGTTGGCATTGGTGATGCGATAGAATACAGGTATCTCTGTTGCGATGTCAATCTGAGTGTGGACTTTGATGCCGGACTTGGTACTGCGGAAGCGTGCCCAACGAAAGACGGACATGCAGAGGTCGATTGTGGTGGAATCGACAGCGTAGAAGCGTCCGTGAAGTTCAAACTCCTTGGTGATTCGTCTTCGCTGAGCAAGAGACACCATATAGAAAGCGAATTCCTCGAAGATTCGAGGCTCACGGAGCATATTGGCTTTCGAGAGGGTGTTCCTGACAACGGTTGCCGCACCAAATCCGAGATAGAAAGACCTTTTAGCATGAGCAGTTGTTATATCTGTAAGTTCCCTGAGGCTTCTGCAGCCTATGAGTTGCCCGAACATGAGCACAAGCAGGTGGTTCCAATGGGAGAAACCCCATCCATGGGTCCTGTCCGGGTACTTCGCGACAATCCTCCTGAATTGCCGTTGTGGCAAGTACATTGTGATTTGAGCAAAAACATAACTTCCTGTATGCATAACCGGTCTGATTTCGATTCAGACCATAATATACGCATTTCAAAAGTCGGACACAAGTTTTGTTGCTCAAAACACTATGCATAAGAATATTATAAATTAATTTAACAATAATTAAGAGACACTAGTGACTTGTCATAATAATAAAGTAGGCACGCTATTAATTGAATCTTTATTTATGAGAAACTGCGGGCATCCCACCCTATGGTTGGGGCAACAGGCTGTGCGGAAGACCTTTCTGTCCCATCGCGGCTCCGGCTGCGCGTAAGGGCCAGGAACCGTGTTAATTAACTTCGTACCTATCTACTTTTTCCCCTATTAGCGCTCTAACAATACGGTTACAGGCCTTGCCGTCTCCGTAAGGGTTCACGGCCTTGCTCATACGCTCGTAAGCTACAGGGTCATCAAGCAGGGTGCTAACCTCATTTACAATAAGGTCGTGATTGGTACCAACCAGATGTACAGTACCGCTCTTCAATGCCTCGGGACGTTCTGTCGTGTCACGCATCACAAGCACAGGCTTGCCCAAGCCAGGAGCCTCCTCCTGTATGCCACCGGAGTCTGTGAGGACAACAGTGCTTTTCTCCATCAGGTAAACAAACTCTAAGTATTGCAAGGGCTCAATGAAGAAAAAGTTGGGACGGGTCAAGTCCTCGCCAAACACTTCGTGAATGGGCTTGCGCACATTGGGGTTCAGGTGCATGGGATAAACAAAGTCCACATCGGAGTACTTCTCACTCAGGTCTTTCATTGCAGTGACCATACTGATGAAGCCTTCGCCGAAGTTCTCGCGGCGGTGGCCGGTGATGAGGACGAGTTTCTTGCCACCGTCGAGGCGCGTGACATCGTAGCCGGCGGCTTTCAGGACGTTGATTTGTTCATCGGCCAAGGCCTTGTCGCTCTTGAGTTTATTGACAACCATGTGGAGGGCGTCGATAACAGTGTTGCCGGTCACAAAGATCCGGCCGTGGGCCTTCTCCTCCTGCAGGTTGTGCTCGCTCAGCGGCGTGGGGGCGAAGTCGTAGGTGGCGATGCGGCCGGTGATCTGGCGGTTCATCTCCTCCGGCCAGGGGCTGTAGATGTTATGGGTGCGGAGGCCGGCCTCAACGTGGCCTACGGGAATCTGCTGGTAGAAGGCAGCGAGGGCAGCGGCGGTGGAGGTGGTGGTATCGCCGTGGACCAGCACGACATCAGGCATGCACACCTTGAACACGTCGCGCATGCCCGTCAGCACGCGGGCCGTGACGTCGTACAGGTCCTGCCCCTGCTTCATGATGTTGAGGTCGAAGTCCGGCTTCACCTCGAAGATCCGCAGCACCTGGTCCAGCATCTCGCGGTGTTGGCCGGTGACACAGACTATTGTCTGGAAATCTTCTGGATGTTTCTGAAACTCCTTTACCAGCGGGCACATCTTGATGGCCTCAGGGCGGGTTCCAAACACTAACATTACTTTCTTCGTTGTCTCCATGTCTCAATTATGATTTACATCGATGAAAAATCTCTTATACGCTGTTCTTCACTACGCTTGCAAAGAAGAATCTGTCCGTTCTTTTCACTGAAGATATAGCCATCAAGCCCTTGGAGTACTACTTTCTTGGCATCTTCTGCATGAACAACACAATTACTACATTCATAGAGATTGACATTGCCTACTGCGCCATTGTTGTTCTCGTCTTTCTGCAACTTATCATGCAGTGACGCCCAGTTGCCAAGGTCGCTCCATCCAAAATCTGCGGGATGGGTAAAAACCCGTCCTTCCTTTGAAGCGGGTTCCATTACAGCATAGTCAATAGAAATCTTCTCGCACTGTGGGAATATGCCGTTTACATCACCAGTTGCAGAAATCTTATCCATATCCTCAGCTATATTGGACTTGTATTTGATAATACACTCTGTAATGGTCTCTACGTTCCAAACAAAAATACCAGCGTTCCATAGATAATTACCGGATTTTAGGTACTTCTCTGCCGTTTCATGGTCGGGTTTCTCTTTGAAGGCCTTTACTCCACATATTTCACCATCAACAACATCTTTGGATTCAACATAGCCATAACCAGTTTCCGGTCTTGATGGTTTAATACCAATCGTCACAATAGCATTATGATTTGCTGTGAATACAAGTGCACTACCTATCACCCTACGGAATTCCTCAGGATTCATCACTACAGCATCAGCAGGTGTTACTACCACATTTGCAGTTGGATCTTCTTTCTTTATGCTCCAGCAAGCCCAAGCTATGCAAGGGGCTGTGTTACGAGCTGCTGGTTCTGCGAGAATATGACTATCTGGGATACCTGGCAGTTGTTGTTTTACAATATCAACATATTTTACATTGGTTACAACCCAGAAGTTCTCCATAGGGCACACCCCTTGGAACCTATCGACGGTAAGTTGTATGAGCGTGCGTCCGCAGCCAAGGATGTCTATAAACTGCTTAGGGTAATCGGGTGTGCTGAGCGGCCAGAAACGACTGCCCACGCCCCCTGCCATTATTACTACGTGATTGTTTCGCATTATCTAATAATACTTTTAGAAGTGTACACCATTTATTTTTTAAATTTGTTTTAAAGAATGCCCCCCAGGTTCTTATATTTGAGCAGTCAGGCTGTGCGGAAGGTCCTCCTGCCCCATTGCGGCACCGCCTGCGCGTAATAGCGGTGACCGCTTATTCTTGTTTGTCTATTTTGAAATTAGCTAAATATCAAATCATTTCTAAAGTTCCGCGAAGAAATTCTTAACTTCTTGAAGTGGTGTGCTATTATCAAATTCCTTTATCAATTCCCCATTATGTCCACCCCACAAACATTCAATCTTACATGTCTCATGGTTGAACTTAAAACAGTAACGCTTTTCATTAACATACATCCAAAGGATATTAGCAGGAGCTCCATTATACTGCTTCACTTCAAAATCGTCTTCTGCTCGCCAAATTACACCCCCTATAAGAGCCAGCACAATGTCGTTGACGTTATCTGCATGATGGTCAGCCCTGTTCATTACACCACTGAAATACTCTTTCAGCGCATCAATCCCATTAATCGTAATTGCCATGGTTTTCTTATTATTCCTTACTCTTTGTATGCTGCTAGTCAGACTTATTTCTCATCAACCTACGATTCTTTGGGGAGGCCATTTAGATACGATGATACAAACAGACCCCAAAACATATAATGCAACTCTGATCCTAAAGAAAAGATTGGATTGCTCTTCAAGCATAGCCATTTCTTCCTTTACTTTTTTCCAATCCTTAACTTGAGAATTCAAAACATCATAGTTAACCGTTACCGTTGCCGTTCCATTATACCTGTCACTGTGCAGAGCCTCATCATATACGCCCTCCCAGATGGTGATTAACTTTTCGTTAGTCTCATACAGATAGCCTTCTATCTTCATCTGTCCACCCTGTTCATCCATACATTGCCAGCCAAATGCGGCAAGCAAAAAGAAAAGTCCTATGGGTTCAAGCCAGCGAACTATTTTATTCCACATATAACCAATACTTTTATTGTTCTCATTTATTTCATCGCACACTGGCCCAAGAACTTGTTTTTTTACGATGACCTCCGAAACGGCTCCACCTGCGCGTAAATCGTGTGGCCGTTCTAAAATAAACTGTTAAATATTTGGCGTTTAATGTGATTCTTCCCTATCACATTTCCCTGCTTATGCCGCTACTTTATTTGTGTGATTGACTGATGCCTGCAAAACCACAAATGGTTCTCAGTTCAGGGTTCACGATAAAGAGTTATTCCTTTTCACTTGTTAAGAGCCAATCAGAATGCGCGTAAAAGCCTGATGTCTCTGTGCCGCAATTTGATGTTAATTTGTTAACTTGTTAAATGTATCGTTTTCTTCATTAGGCAAACATGGATTGCACGAATCACATGGATTGTACAAGATATGTATAAGGCCGGGAGCCACTATTCTACATCATCTTTCTTCCAATATATCCTAGGATTCCTCTTAATAAATTTTTTTATCCACGCACTCTCCTAGAGAAATCACGGCCATCACCTCTCCCTATGTAAAAAGCACGGTCACGACCAAAGCCTACGTGGCACAAGTGTTCTTCCTTGTCCATGAAAAGACAGAAGATGCCCCTATTCACCATCTCCATCTTGATGAGATTCTCCTCAGGGATATCAAAATGGTCTGCAATACGACATAATGCTTTTCGCATAGCTCTATTAGGTTTGTTCGGGCGTATTTCACGTATAGCATTCTTCACATCTTCAACCAATTGGTCTCGAACCGCCTCGTTATCTCGCAATACTTCGTTAACTTCCCTGACCATCTGGTTGTATGCATCCATCCAAGCATTATCTTTTCTTTCAACTTTTTTAGGTGCGTCCGCAGCATTGTCATGATTAAGCGTCACTCTTACCTTGACATATTTTCCGTTAACCTTGCTATCAAGAGTCTTATCAAGATGAACATCATCTGGTTGTTCCCCTTCACCCCAATCCCACCTTATAGGAGTTCCTGGATGGTGGTTGTCAATACGGACGCTTTGACCTTTTATCAAAGGATGTAGTTTAGCCATACTTACACTGCTCTAAAATTCCTATACGGAGTAAAGTCAAATGATTCATCCTTGGCAAGAATTACACTCTTCATCGCCCGATATGTCATATCAGCCTTGCGCCTGCCATAAATCTGACCGTTATTATTAGTATACTCCAGAATACGTTTCCACTGCTCTAATGTAAAATCCTTCAAATAAGGCCCAATAAGATTGTCGTATCTCCAGTCAGCCTGATCAAAACTGCCACTGTCACCATATTGTTCGATATTGAAATCGAGAGCTTCTGCTGGGCTTATGTTTTCACGTAAAAAATTGCTCAAATAACTAATGGTATATCCCCACTGGGGGGTCGACTTTCTTATATGTTCCAGAGGATTAGTAGAAAGGAATATCGCTAGGGCTTTTAAATCCTCACTACTATTGATACTAGTCACTATTCTTATTCTGCCATCTTCGGGCAAATGCTCGAAGAACTCTATATGTACATTTACATATTTAATAAAGAGTCTAAGCAGGTCATCATTGTCCGTGGCCACATGGTTGGCGAACCATCCGCTTTCCTTATCAAACCTGTCTATGAACTGTGGGGCATATTCATCACCCATTATCATTAAGGCATTATAGTTCACTTCACGATTCTCATCACATTGTTCATTCGACAGAAAGAAGACCAGTTTCCAAAGGGATTTAAACAAGCTATAAAACAAAGCCTCATCGTCGTATTTGTCAAAGTAGCGAGCCTTAAGATAACGTTTCAGGTTATCCATAGTCACCATCTGGTCTTTAACAGTAGCTAAATCGTCAAGGAAAACACCAATGAAGTCTTTTGAATTCAATGCTGGTCTAGTCAATACTTCATGAAGCATATTCACAATATGACCTAATACTATTTCGCCTGATGGTTGATAAAGTTCCCGATTACCCTTCATGGCAGGATGAGCACACAGATGTCTGAGTTTCTGCAAGGATTCGAAATTACTATGGCTTGCGGCATCTAATACTTTGTGAGCTTCCCAGCATTTTTTAGGCAAAGAGGTTTCCCAGTCAGGGGATGTCGGATTCTGTTCCCAATGTGCCTCAACCTCATCAAGGATTTGCTGTGCACGGGTATCGTTGAACTCTGATGACAGCTTCTCCAGTTTATATATCATATCACAGATAACAGTGGCGTAGAGCATCACCACAGCGGAACGCAAATTGCCACTATAATAACAACTTAGAACCTCTTTGAAATGCTCAGCAGTACGATACTCTTGTATCTGCCCCTTCAGTTTTTCTACGATAGGATTATTCATTGGTCGTAATCAAATTATTTTGGATAACTGTTTCTAATAGCAACCGCCTCATCACACCAGTCGCTAAGGTTATCATAAATATATTGATATACATTATTGCTATATGAATATGGAGGATTATAAGCCTTACATACACGTGACAAATTAATCTCGTTATTGTCAGCTGGATTCTCGTGATGGGCAATATAGTTGAAGGTTTTGTCAATACAGAAATATTTCAGAGGATTCTCGCCCTGATAATCCTGCTCACCACTATAATTCTTCAAGCCATGAATATAGACCACCACAATACCTTTTCCTTCTTTCCATGCATTTTCTATTTCGTAATTAATCCACTTACGGTTTGCAGTATAACGACCCGCCAGTACTACCACACAAGAGCGGTACTCCATAGCAGAGTTTATCCATCGCTTAATATTGTCATCACCTTTTCGTTTTACTTCTTCCCACTCGTTTGACGTTACTGGCGAGTTACCTTCAACCTTTCCCATGTTGCGGATTTGTTGAACACGCCAATTATCATTATTATAGTGGAAACTATAAAATACTCTTCTTCCCATACTATTCTAGTTTCTAATAAATACCGTAAAGCCCTAACATGCCACCTGCAGCCAAAATGAGGATGATTACCAAGTAAAGCGTCCATTCCGTTTTTGAAAACAACACTTTGAAATAGCAAGCCTTATATCCATCAGCGTTCATGTTAAAGGGCTCTGCGTTGTCATTTTTTACATCATCATACAACAACCGATATTTCTTCTCCATCTGGAGATAATAGGCATCCAAGAGCCAAAACAACATAGTGGGTGCTATTGCCACGAAAAGAAAGATTTCATTAAGATCCTTTCCTGCAGCAAAAATAGCAAGAAAGCCTGCCACAATAGTTATCATCCACCCTTTCATGCTGAAAGAGTTAGAGTTCATCCTCGCAATAACTCCCTGTACAAACTCTAGGTGTTTCAGTTTTGAGTCAAATGCCTCATCTTCCATAATATCTTCGTATTAGCTGTTTTATTGTTTTGGGATAAATATTGTATAATGCATCAAATGCAGCTTCGCCCCTAAATCCATTCTTTTTCCAAGTTGTCATACCATTTTGTGATAAAGGTACCATATGATCTAATGTCAAGGTGTATGACACTTTTAAACTATCATCAATACTCTCGTTTAGTCTTTCAACAGAAAACATTTTCAGTTTTGGTCGTTGAGGTATACGCATCCTAATTGTTCTTGTCGTTTCTATCTCATTGAAGATCCAAGGCGACAAAGTACCAGTCTTTATTTCATCCAGTTTATATATTGCCTTCTCTGAATTGAGAAAAAACACTGTTTCACAATGATCTATCATCTTTGTCAAAGCATTCATCAACATCACATGCACATGAGATGTTGAATAGTTCCTTGCTTCATAATCGTAACTGTTTGGCTTCTCATTACTACAGTAATCCTTGTCAATAATCTTCAAGAGTTTGTTGGCGTACCCCCAAACACAAGAATCTACAAATGGCTTAAGGCCAAACTCCTTATTTAACCATCCTGCCAGTGCCACAGCCTGCTTTTGATTGCCATGAGCGTGAGATATGAACACATTAGCATCAACAGAAGGGAACCAGTCGTTCATAAGGGACTTTGCATCAATCTCACCACGCTGTGTTATATATGCCTTCAATGAATCTTCAATATCCGCAGCACACCCGTCGTAATAGACTATTCCATGGTCAAAGTATTCCTTCGTGTTGAAGACAGAGAAATCAGTAATATTAAAGGCTACAAACATAAAGAAAGAACTCTTTTCTATGTAATTTACTATTCCGTTTTCGCACGTGCGGCCATGCCGCTTTTATAATCTAGCCGGTGGCGGAGTTTACGGAGACACGGGCTGTACCGCTTTCCCTTCGGAAGGCTCTTTTGCGAGCTTGACCTGCAAATGTGCCTACTTGCTGCACTCGACTTGCATAATAGGTTATATCTATTTTTTTTCAGTTAGGGCAGTTTGATTGTGCGGAATACCCTTCTGCCCCGTTGCGGCTTCACTTGACTACGTCTACACTTCTGCATCTCGGCATAGCATGTACACGTACAACTTTGCTCTCGACTTTCGAAGTTTCGCGCGTAATAGCGGTGGCTGCCATCGTCGTTATATTTCTCTTCTTAACTCGTTTTCCAATTCAGAGCGAAAAGTATTTCTGATCAATATTCTGGATAGTGCAGCATCAATACTATGCTGACTTCGATAGCCTTCAATCTTGTTCTCCAACATTGTGATTGCTGTAGTTGTACTTAACGACGGCTTTACTGACTTCATAAACAGAATGTACATTGCTTTCTGCTCAGTATATTGAAGTTTCTTTCGCCTGTATAGACTTTTCAGAGAATGATATAGTTCTACAGTCTCTAAAGTTCTTTGTGAAATAAGATTTTCATTATTTGTAAAGAGCTCATCATAGTATGTTGAGAATATTTCTTTCTTTTTATTACTAGATTCTTCTGGACGGTGCCTTATGGTAGAGGTAAGTATCTGCCCTAATCGCTGTATGCCTATCTGGAACTTCGCATTGTTCAAGGTAAGATCTGTTTGCCCTTTCTTTCTTGCATAGAGAATTTTATGTTCTCTGAAGAATGTCTCTAAATCAATTTGTTCTTTACGCAGTGATTTTAAGTCAATCAGATCTATAGCGTTCTGGCTATTAGTGTATTCTGCTATACAATTCTTCAGATTCGGATCCGTAACATTCAGTATTCTCACAAGTACCTCTGCTTTCACAATACTCTCCGTAAGGTTCGCGTCATTCTTCCTGTTAAACTGATGGATTGTACGAAGAGTTTGGCCACCATTTAACACCTGAAAATTCTTTATGTCGAGTTTCAATTTCTTACCTCCATTGACTGACGTAGAGGTTATGTTCTCCGCGACAATGGTTAATCCATTGTTGTAGAAGAAAAACTTGGTTGGATCATCGTCAAGAGTCTTTTCTATATTAGAATTAAACTTGGACTTCAGTATGTATCCGCGTACATTATCAAAAAGGACATTGAAATCAATATCTGTCGTTTTCAGCTGGTCTAGATTTTCTATGTTATAGAAGTTGCGCAGTAACTCATCCTTACAGGTAATACGAATTAATTCTGACAATGACATGCGAACCACATACGACTTGCTTGATGACAACTCATACTCGGTAAACGACATCACTGCTTCATTGGGTATAACTATTGTCGCATCTATCTCTTTGTGGGTACTCGAAAGAAATGGAGCTATCTGATTCAACCCAACTGGAACCACTTGAAGATCGTACATATCCTGCATTTGTGTCACCACTGAATCTTTCAAAGATAACTCTTTATTTTCATTGCTTACAACATAAAAATTCGTTTTCCATATATCACTGCTATTGTAGAGGTCAAGAATCCTCCTTGCAAGTTCCTTCATCCTAGGAGACAAGGCATTAACATTTTCGGTCAGAATACAAGAGAAAAACTTGGACGACTGCCACGTTTCATTCTTACTCTGCTCTTTATCAGGATTGAAAGAATCGCGATACTTGAAATTGAATATATTTATTTCCTTTTGCTCTTCGTCAATGCATACCGCATCTATACCTTCATCTACCTGCGGGTCATCAAGTACACGAGTATTGAAATCAGTGTCACAAATACAATCGGTTATGTCATCCAATTCTGAGAAACCAGTAAAAGTCTGAATGACATAATAATAAAAACCAAAGCGGGCTTTTTCCTTTTGGCTAAAGCCATGTGCCTTAATTTTCTCGACACTTATCATATCGAAGATTCGAATGCATTTCTGCTCCAGTAGCTTATAATCATTCAGTGTTGCCATTTACCTGTATTTGTTTTATATAACCGCAAATTCTGTTAGAGTGTAATAGTGGTGCCGCTTATTCTTGTTTGTCTATTTTGAAATTAGCTAAATATCAGATTATTTACCTTGAAAAATCCCCATTCCTTCAAGCCCACAATTATTGTAATCGATGTGTCACTTGGCTAATTCGTGAATCTTTTGTATTGTAAATTGACCAGTTCCACCCACAACGGCTCCTGACTCCCCAGAAGCCGGAGGACAAGGTTTGCTCCAATAAAACCGGCAGAGCCGGTGACAAGTACACTTTTCATTTTTTTATGTTCAATAATATTCTCTTTTCCTTTCGGTGAATCCCAGTGGGCAACTAGTCGGCAACAAGTAGCCATGAAGTAGGCAGGCGTCGTCGATTGTCGAACAAGCCGATGACATTCCACTGATTGCGAGAATGAATTCCGATTGTTACTATCCGTTACTTTCTGTTACTTTGCGTTACAATACGTTTACTTCTTTAAGGGTAACACCACTTTTGCCTTAAATTTATTCCGTAACGTTTACGTCAACCTCGAGGACGACAACACGTATAACAACTTAACGAATCATTAACCTTAAATTTTCAACATTATGGCAAAAACAAGCAAAAACATTCTCGGCGACCAAAGCGGTAAAATAGGCAAGATAGTGGGTCGCGTGGTCAACGGCATCCAACTCTACTCGGCCTACAACAGCCACACGAGCAATCCTCGCACTCCCAAACAGATAGCGGCACGAGCCCGCTTCACAGCCGTCATGCGTCTCTCAAAAGCTATGATCGGTGCTGCTAACATCGGTTTCCGCCTCACGGCTTCCGGTGTTCCGCTGACTTCTCCGTCGAATATCTTCACCAAACGGAACAACAAATTCATGCAGTATGACCCCGACACCAAAGTCACCACCCCGGACTACGAACATCTCATCCTCTCCGAGGGTCATACCCCCTATGTGGAGTTCAGCAACGTCTCCTTCTCTGACAGCCAGTCCGTCAAGGTGTCAATTTCTTCTCCCCTCTCCAGCGACTTCGGCGCTTACGACGACGACACCGTGTATATCGTGGTGTATTGTCCCGACAGGGATGAATGTACCCTCGGGACGGCCAAGCGCTCCGATACCCTCATCATGGCTACCGTGCCGCCTAACTGGGTGGGCGAGAACGTCTATGTGTGGGGATTTGTGAAGACCTCCGTTGATGAACCGCTCCTCATCGAGAGCATCGGTGTCAGACTCCGTCCCGGCGAATGCTCTCCCACCTCCTACATCGCCACAGGCGCCATCTCTTAAGCTCTAAATCTCAGGGCGGGCCTCGCCCGCCCTCTTTCTACTAATCTCGCTGGAAAATGTCCCTCGTATAGACTTTTTCTTTCACATCATCGAGAACTGAATCATATCGGTTTGCAATGATTGCCTGACTTCTCTTCTTGAATTCTTCGAGGTTGTTTACTACGACACTGCCGAAGAAGGTAGAGCCGTCCTCGAGGGTGGGTTCGTAGATGATGACTACTGCGCCTTTGGCTTTCACTCTTTTCATCACTCCCTGGATGCTGCTCTGGCGGAAGTTGTCGGAGTTCGACTTCATCGTCAAACGGTAGACTCCGATGGTCGGCACACTCCTCAGTCCTTCGGACAGCTCCCCTAACTTAGGGGAGCAACTGTTGCGTGGGTTGTACTCATTGTTCTCGGTATATGCGTAGTAGCCGGCCATCTTGAGGACCTGGTCGGCGATGAAGTCCTTACGGGTGCGGTTGCTCTCCACGATGGCACTCATCATGTTCTGGGGGACATCCTCGTAGTTGGCCAGCAGCTGCTTGGTGTCCTTCGGCAGGCAGTAGCCGCCATAGCCGAAGCTGGGATTGTTATAGTGCGTTCCGATTCTAGGATCCAGGCAGACGCCATCGATGATGGCTCTCGTATCGAGGCCTTTCATCTCAGCGTAGGTATCCAATTCGTTGAAGTAGCTGACTCTCAAAGCGAGGTAGGTGTTGGCGAAGAGCTTGACGGCTTCGGCCTCGGTGGAACCAATGAAAAGAACGGGAATTCCTTTGGAATTCGAATGCGTTAATGCGTCAATGTGTAAATGCGTAAGTGAATCTTTCGAGGGGCCTATGGCGCCTTCGACCAACAACTGGGCGAAGCGGTGGGCGCGCTCCTCTAGGTGGGGGTCGGAGTGGTCGTAGCCGACGATGATGCGGGAGGGGTAGAGGTTGTCGTAGAGGGCCTTGCTCTCGCGCAGGAACTCGGGGGCGAAGAGGAGGTTCTTGGCGCCGAACTTACGGCGGACGCTCTCGGTATAGCCCACAGGGACGGTGCTCTTGATGACCATCGTGGCCTGGGGGTTGACCTCAAGGACTTTGCCTATCACATCCTCGACGGCGGAGGTGTCGAAATAGTTCTTTACAGAGTCGTAGTTGGTGGGGGCGGCGATGACGACATACTCGGCATCGGCATAGCCCTGCCGCCAGTCGGTGGTGGCGCGGAGGGAGAGGGGCTTGGTAGAGAAGTAGTCTTCTATGTAGTCGTCCTGTATGGGTGACCGGCGCGCGTTGACCATATCGACACGCTGCTGGACGACGTCGACGGAGGTGACGTCGTTGTGCTGGGCCAACAGGGTGGCGATACTGAGACCGACATAGCCGGTTCCGGCGACGGATATTTTCATGTTAAAAAAGTTTGACTTTAAAATAAAGGGCGAATGTTAAAACTGATGACGTCGACATAAAGCAGATATAAGGTTGATATAAGGCAGATATAAGGCAGATATAAGGCGGATATAAGGCAGATATAAGGTTGATATAAGGTTGATATGGCATTGACATGGCGTTATGCCATTAAAAATATATTTTTATATAAACTTCGACGAACAAAACCCACATATAATGCTAAAGCACCCTCAGTCACATCTACATAAGTGCATGAGTGTCTGTAAGAATCACCATTTGCACCTGTATCTACGCGAGGTCGTACAACATTCTTTTGATGTGCAAAATTACAAATAAAAATTCAATCTGCAAAATTTTTTTTATCTGTCCCCCAAAAAAGGAGGCATACCCCTTTAATGAATTTTAACATTTAATGGGTTACTCCGAAGACTTTGGGTCTTACAAAGAGACTTTTAATACCCTATAAAGCAACGGCCTTTGCTCCTTGTCCCACCCAAAGATTACCTGATGAGGTTGCGTTTGTAAGAACGGGCGGCGAGGATCGCTGCAACGAGGAAGAAAAGGATGAGTATCGCGGCAGCAAGCACAACCTGCCCCAATGAGATACCGAAGGGAAGGCGGAGGAGCACCGCTGAATTAAATATAATATAGCGAATATAGATAATTGGCTCGCACAAGGTGCGGGCCTTGTTTTTTATGGGATTGGCCTAAAGACCAAGAAATCTTGCGCGAAAGGCCAGTCCAACCTATGCCTGTCATTGTAACAACCATTTCCAAACGGGCACTACATCAATGGTTATGCCGTCTTCGGTAATCTGGCGCTCGGTGTCCCAGGCGACAATAATTCCTCTATATTGTTTGTACGCCTTCAAGAACTTCACCATACCACCCACTTCGCGTTCATAGGTAGCGCTGTCGTCGATGCTGTAAGATACCTGTATGGCCAGATTGACCTCTGGGACACAGAAGTCAACCTCGACGCCTTTGTTATAATAGAAAAGACGCTGATTGTCGGGAGTGCCGGGGTATTGTCGGTTCAAGTGGACGGCTACAATATTCTCCAACAATTTTGTTTCACCTCCGACGAAGAAAAGGCTGAGGATGCCATTGTCGGCAAAATAGCGCTTCATTATTGTCTGCTGTTCGGTGATGGGAGAGACAAGATTGGGAATGGAAATGATAAGATAGGCATCCTCCATATAGCCAATATAATCTTTTAAAACTGTGGGGCTGATGCTGTCGCCGGTTGACTTGATGATATTCTCCAGTCGTTTAAGGGTGGTGGGTTGCATCACACTCTCAGCCAGTTTACGTGCAAGAAGACGTAGGATGCGAGGGTTACGAATCTTATTGCGCTCAACAATGTCGCCCATCAGCATCTTCTGGTAAAGCGAGGTGAGCCACTCGCGCTTATCGACCTTGTCAAATGACTCAGCAAAGCCCCCGTGGATGAAATACTCGGCAAAATGACGGACAATCGACCGTCGCAGCTCGGGATTGAACTCCCAATTGCGGGTGAGAGTGACATCATAATAATCAAGATATTCCTTGAATGAGAATGGGTAAATATGCCGTTGGACATAGCTTCCTCCGAGAGTAGAGGCTATTTCGCGGCTGAGCATCTTGGCGTTGCTGCCGGTGATCATCACCTTGTGCTTTTCTTCGGTCAGACGACGGGCGAACTTCTCCCAGCCGTCAATGTTCTGTATCTCATCAAGATATATGTACGGATGTTTTTGGTCATATAATTCCCAATAAGCGTCAAGTATTAGCCCGAGTTCGCTCGCTGTTATAGGCGCAATACGTTCATCCTCAAAGTTAATATAAAGAATATCCTCTACGCTTACATCCGCAGACGAGAGTTTCGACAGGATGTCTTGATAAAGGGTATATGACTTGCCGGCTCGCCGGATACCGATAAGCACATAGCTTGATTTTGCATCGAAAACTTCGCCTCGTTGCAGCAATTCCACTCGACTGATTTGTTGCTGTTTTTCGACAATTACGCTCTTAATGAGTTGTTTATCCATATTATTATTCTTAAGTATACTTTGCAAATATACAAAAATATCATAAACTACACTTTAAAATATTTTTTTAAATCCAATAAATCTTTACAAGGTATCGCTGCTTCGCGCGATGGATTGGGTTCTTTTTTTGGATCGCCTGACGGCGAGAAATCTCACAAATTCACATTCAAAATCAAGCAAAAATTTCTCGGCTGACGCGGGTCTTTATACTCCTTGCCCTGCGGGCAGAAATCTATAAATCTATGGAAATTACTTTCCCTGCGGGAATTGTCCGGGTGCGGGTCAAATCAAATCCTATAAATCTTTTTTAATCCAGTGGATCTTTATAAGGTATCGCTGGCTGCGCGCGATGGATTGGGTTCTTTTTGGGGATCGCCTGACGGCGAGAAATCTCACAAAATCTCATTCAAAATCAAGCAAAAATTTCTCGGCTGACGCGGGTCTTTATAGATCGGCAGAGCGGCGTGTAGAGCAATAGTGTAATGGTAGTTG
>JAEEGH010004835.1_pt1 | contig 34286 bp, 15 predicted proteins | sample 9134181 | NCBI WGS metagenome assembly JAEEGH01 (sample SAMN16246544, study PRJNA631951) | gut metagenome | biome: gut microbiome; feature: rumen; material: DP-attached | host: Bos | place: Iran: Karaj | collected 2018-10
GGTTCAGGCAGTACATATGTTATGGTGATCGTCTTTGCAATCGAATCAACAACATATTTGTATTCTACTCCGTCAACTGTTTTCACAACTACCGAATATACATTATCTTTATCGCTGTACTGATCTCCAAGAGCTGATACATTCTTAACGTTATCATTTGAGAACGCAGGAGTGTCTCCTGAAATAACCTCTATGGTGCCATCAGAGATCGTTACAAATTTATCCTCGCCGTCAACGGGATTCTCCTTCTCAACCTTGTAAATAACGTTCCACTCATCATATACGGGTATCTCATAAACACGTACGGCACCATCCACATGGAATCTGGGTCCTACACTGTCATTCTGATACTTGATAACATACCAGTCGATATCCCACTCTATATTTCCATCGCCAAGCCCAAGCTCCAGCTTGTTATTCATATATTCAAATGCGAGCTGATTAAGTTGATCAAACGAAAACTCATCATTTGTTTCATCAACTTCCGCAAGAACCTGCTCTACAAGAAACTCCGTTTCTCCCTCACGCTGCTCCAGTGCGAGCTCGTTCAGATTCATGGCACCTCTGTATGCAGCAGGATCGTCCTCAGTTATGCCGTAGAACTCATTCAGCGCCCTGTCGATGGCAACGGATACAGCAGCACCTGACACCGGAACGGAATATCTTCCTTTTTCACCATCGGCATTAACATCGACGTGTATCTGATAATAATGCGTCACAGGCTGTCCGTCATAAGTGTTAACGTTACCCGCATTTGTGGAATCATCAGTAGCACCCTGTGCAGTCCTGTCGATCTCTGTGGCAACATCGTCATTTCTGACACTGAAAACCATCTGAGCTCCTCCATCAGCCTCAGGCGACTCATGATAATCATGTGCCAGAGTCCTGATGCCGTTAAGCGAGAGAACTACAGCCAATGCTGCGATCACGGATAAAAGCTTTGTAAGTAACTTAGATAACTTCTTCATCTCTTCCTCCTATTTGCGATCGTCGTTGCCATGATCGAATTCACCGCAAAGACAATCGTTATCTATCATAACGGTATAACAATAAGGATACATTTTGGATACAAATTCTTGCGACTTCATGAATATTTTATAAATAAACTACACGCTTTTCTGCTATAAATAAGCGCCGTCTCCGGGCCGCCACGATTCGCAGAAAAGCCTTATTCTATGCAGGTTCGTGTAAAAAATCGGTTACATCCGGAAACCGGGTTACAGTTTGACAGTTTATCGCAGTAACGCATTGACAAAGCAATTCGATAATGTTATTATAGTAAAACCAAGCTGATGACACAATAAGGTTACAATTCGGGGTTAGGTTCGAAAAAACTGCGGTCAACTTTTTTCGAGCCTTTTTTACTTTATTATAAGCCTTTGTCGCTGGCTTTTTGTAACCTTATGACGACCGATCACGGTACAGAGGTCGTACAGCAGATTATAGAATAAGGGAGGAAGAAATGAAAAGGATTAGTTTCAAAACCTTTTTGGCGCTTTTCCTTGCACTCTGCCTGAGCGTTTCAGTGCTTCCGGTCAATCCGGCACGCGCGGCGGAGACAGCAGGCGAAAGCACCGGGGCTCCTATCATGGAGGCTCTGACCGATGAGGAAAAAGCTGAATTCGATCTGGATTTCGGCAAACTCATCGATGAGGAAGAAGATGCACAGTCATCCTATTCCGACGAAGACACAGTTCGTGTATTCATCGTATTCGAAGACGATGCGGTTGTTGATGCGGGTTACTCCACCGAGGATATCGCAGACAACAGCGCAGCACTCAAGTACTCCGATAAGCTCGAGTCCGAGCAGGACAAGATCATCGAGAAGATCGAAGGCGAAGCTCTCGACGGAGAAAGCCTCGATACCAACCACAGCTTTACACTTTTCACCAATGCGGTTTCCGCAGATGTTAAGTATAAGGACCTGGAGAGCATCGAAGCTGTTGACGGTGTATCCGCAGTATACATCGCTCCCGTTTACGAGACTCTTTCAGACGCAGCAGACCCTCAGACCATGACCGCTGGCGAGATGGTAGGCAGCTACAGAACATGGGAATCCGGTTTCACCGGCGCAGGCACCAAGATCGCTATCATCGATACCGGTATTGATGTTGATCATCCCTCTTTCTCCGAGGACGGATTCTTATACGGCCTCAAGGCAACAGCCAGAAAGAACTACAGGAGCTATAAGTCCTACAATCTGCTGACCACTAAGCAGATCAAGAACGTTCTGACCAGACTGAACGCATACGAGATGTACGCAGGCCTTACCGCTGACGATCTGTATGTAAATGCCAAGATCCCGTTCGGTTTCAACTACGTAGATCAGAATCTCGATCTCAACCATCTGATCAAGTCCAACGGCGAGCATGACGAGCATGGTTCACATGTTGCCGGCATCGCGGCAGCGAACAAATATATCAGGCAGAGCAACGGCAGATACTCGACCCAGGAGTTCGGCGTTGTCGGCGTAGCACCCGACGCACAGCTCATGGTCATGAGAGTATTCGGCGTTAACGGCGGCGCATACACCGATGATTATATGGCAGCTATTGAGGATGCTATCCTCCTCGGCGCAGATTCCGTTAACTTAAGCCTTGGTTCCGCCAACGCAGGCGAATCAAAAGCTTCCGAGGCTTATATCAATGAGATCTTTGACAAGATCGCACAGAGCAGCACTCTCGTAGTCATCTCCGCAGGCAACTCGGGTTCATGGGCCGATTACAGCGAAGTATACGGCGGTCACAATCTTACCGATGACGTAAGTGTTGATACCGTTGGTTCACCCGGATCATATACCAATGCATTTACCGTAGCCAGTGCGAACAACACCAGCTACACCGGCCTTGCCGCAGTCTTCAACGGCATCAATGTGGTAAACTACCTGGAGGGCGGCAATGCTCCCAATTTACCCCTTGATACTCTTGATACCAACGGTACAGGAACAGAGTACGACTATGTACTTTTATCCGGCTTCGGAGCAGCATCCGATTTTGCGAATATTGATGTCAAGGACAAGATCGTTCTCGTTTCCAGAGGCGATATCAGCTTCTATGTTAAGCATATGAACGCTGCAGCAGCAGGTGCCGCAGCTCTGTTCGTATACAACAACGCGGACGGCAAGATTTCCATGAACCTTACGGGTTCAGACGCTACGATCCCCGCAGTCAGCATCACCAAAGCAGATGCTCTTGCGATCGCAGGCGACGCAGATTACGATGAAGCCGCAGGCGTTTTCACAGGAAAGGTTGTCATCAGCAAGAAGCTTATTACTAACTTCAACGTTCCCGACGGATTCCTCATGAGTGATTTCTCATCATGGGGCGTTCCCGGCGATCTCTCTTTAAAGCCCGAGATCACCGCACCCGGCGGAAACATCTACTCGACCGTCGACGACGGAAAATATGACGTATTCAGCGGAACTTCGATGGCTGCTCCTTCGGTGGCAGGTGTCAGCGCGCTCGTACAGCAGTACCTCAAAGAAAACGTAATTTTCAGAAATACCAAGTTAACCAGAAGAAATGTTGCGCAGAGCCTTATCATGAGCACCGCTACTCCTCTCGCTCAGGAAGACGGAGTACTCTACTCACCCAGAAAGCAGGGCGCAGGTCTGGCAAACGCTTCTGCGGCTACATCCTCTCCCGCATTCATCCTTGCAGGAGAAAAGGATGGCAACGACGGCAAGGCAAAGATTGAGCTCGGTGACGATCCCGCCAGAACAGGTGAGTACACCTTCGACTTTACCGTTTACAACATGACCTCTCAGCCGGTTTACTATCAGTTCGATTCAACCGTTCTGACAGAGAAAGTATTACAGTATTACTTCATGGCAGGTGCTTCGGTTGAACTCAACCCTGAGGTTACTTACACCGTAAGCAAGAACAGAAACGCTCTGCTCTACGACCTGGACGGCAACGGCCGTATCAATGTCCTTGATGTCAATGCGCTCTTACGCTATGTATACCGCAATGATTTCTGGGGCTTCGGCAGAAATACCAAGATCGATACATTCCCTACCGCATTTGACTTCAACGGCAACGGCAGCATCGATCTCAACGACGCCAGCCTGTTCCTGCAGGCCATCAGCAGACCTTCACGTTCTAAGATCGATCTGAAGACAAAGGTTATCGCTGTTAAGGGTTACGGCGAAGAGAAGATCACCGTTACCATCAAGTTATCCGATGCAGACAGAGAGTATTTAGATACCTACTTCTGGAACGGAATGTATGTTGACGGCTTCATCCAGCTCGACGGCAAGATCGATCTTTCGGTTCCTTTCCTTGGCTTCTACGGCAACTGGACCGATGCTTCGATGTTCGATCACTTCGACGGAATGGAATACCTCAACGGCGACGATGAGTATCAGGTTACATACAGCGGTGACGGCCCTACCAACTACCTTGTCTATAAGGACGGAACCGACGGAAAGAAGTACGCTTTCGAGCCCAATATGTATTTCTATGACGATGATTACATTGCGGACAGAAATGCGATCAATTCCGAGTCGGGCCACAAGTTTACATCGTTTGAATTTACACTTATCAGAAACGCAGCAGACCTGGTTGCAACCGTTACAAACGCAAAGACCGGTGAAGAATACTTCGTACGTGATTTCGGTGAAGTTCCTTCTTCATACTTCTACGTTAACGGCCAGACCTGGGAAGACACTGTTTTAAGCGCTAAGCTTAACTGGAACATTACCGATGCGGAGGGCAATCCTCTTCCCGAGGACACCGAGATCAATATCTCGCTGACAGCCATCCCCGCATACAATGTGCAGCACCCCGAAAAGCCTCTGGGCAGCGGAGTGAGCATCTCCATCCCCATGACCGTGGACAATACAGCACCCGAAGCAGAACTGGTAGCTGTAAGCGGATTGGACGAAACAGGTGCGGTTGTCACCGAAGGTGCCATCACCGTAAGTGTTAAGGACAATCGTTATGTCGCAGCAGCATACATTGTCGGTTCAGACAAGAAGACTATATACTCTGCAGTTCCTGTTAACCAGACAGAAAAGGGTGTCGCTACGGAGATCACTCTGGCCTACCCTATGGATGTAGTATATCTGTATGTTGCAGACTACGCAGGCAACGAGGAGATCTATCGCCTTAATCTGAGCGGCAAGCCTTATACCTTCGATGTTGAGAGCGTTGAGATAACCAGCGGTTTCATCACTACTTTGGTAAAAGGCAACAGCGCACAGCTTGAAGCTGTCGTTAACCCTGCAAATGTCTACATGGAAGACGTAATATGGTACTCCGAAGATCCGGACATCGCTACAGTAGACGAGAACGGTGTAGTTACCGCGGTAGGCAAGGGATATGCTTACATTGATGCGATCTCATTGCTCTCCTGCGCCCTTTACCCGAACAACCCCGAAAAGTGGGTATCCGACTATTGCGTCGTTGAAGTAATCGAGATCGACACCGACCTCAACACCACCCTTTGGGACGAGGAAGGCAGTGTATACTTCGGTTCGTTCAATACAGCGGATCTTACACTCAATAAGATATCCGAAGCGCAGAAGGCCAGATTCTATACAGCTGCCGTTGTTGACGGAACACTGTATTCTTCCACCAACGAAGGTGCACTGTACAAGGTTGATCCCGCTACCTTTGAGAGCGAGTATGTCGGAGCATTCGAAGTTGCAAACACCGACATTACTTACGCTGCAGGAAATAATAAAATCATCGGAACATATGGCCCTTATGTACTTGTGCAGGAGCTTGACGGCACTTTAGTATTCGCCATCAACACACAGAATTATACCGGAGGCAATTACATTACCGGTATCGCATATCTCGATTCATTCGAGTACCCTGATTACGGCATGGTTGATGTATTCTATGCGATTGATTCTGAAGGCGTAGTTTATTATTTCTATCTGTTAGGTGATTCCGGATATTATATCTTTACACCTATCAGTGAAGATGAAGCTGACTCCGCTACCGGTATCAGCACTGACGATGAATACCAGTACAGCTCACTTTATGTCGACGAAGAGACAGGTTATCTGTTCTACTCCTGCTATGACGGATCCGACGAAGTAAAGCTTTACGCGATCGCGGATTACTATAATTCAAAGACAGAAGAGGAATGGGTAGAGGCTTATAAGCTCGGCGAGTTCGCTTCGGAAGTATGGCCTGTTTCAGGACTGTATCAGTGGAACTCCGAAGTATCCAATGACAATGCGGATGCAGGCAACCGTTTCAGCAGTGATGAGCGTCAGCTCCGCAGCATTGAAACTGTCATTGAGAAGTTCGAGAGCATTACCGAATTTGAAACCGAGAAGCTCTCTGTCGACGAGATCGAGATGATCCCTTCGAAGACCGAGAAGCAGATCGCGGTTTCAGACGTTGAGACTCCCGCAGCCGAGGCTCCTGCTGAGGAGACCGCTCCCGCTGAGGAAGAGGCTCCCGTTGAGGAGACCGCTCCTGTAGAGGCTGAGGCTCCTGCCGAGGAGACCGCTCCCGCTGAGGAAGAGGCTCCCGTTGAGGAAACCACTCCCGCTGAGGAAGAGGCTCCCGTAGAAGAAACCGCTCCCGCTGAGGAAGAGGCTCCTTCTGAAGAGACAGCTCCCGCTGAGGAAGAGGCTCCCGTAGAGGAAACCGCTCCCGTAGAGGAAACCGCTCCCGCTGAGGAAGAGGCTCCCGCAGAAGAGACAGCTCCCGCCGAGGAAGAGGCTCCCGCTGAGGAAACCGCTCCCGCTGAAGAAGAAACTCCCGCTGAGGACAATAATTCCGATAGCTCCAACAATGGTTCTTATTGGGATCAGCTGCCCTGGTGGATCAGGATCTTCTTCCCCTTCCACTAATAACAATTCAGGAATAAACGCCTGACACATTAGCTCAAATGAATGACAACAGCCCCGGTGCATTTAAGCACCGGGGCTGTTTTTTAAACTATTCATATCAGAACTTCAGGAGCGTCTCAAGTACTCTCTTTGCGCATACCAGCAGGTCGTCACGGCCGAGCGCTCCCAGTTCCATTGCCTGTTTTACGCGCTCCGGATAGCCCGTGGCCATCTTCAGGTCATTGCCCGCGAGGAGCTCCCTGTACTGTTCCGAGCGGCACCACCAGTCGGTCATGACCAGGCCCTCGTATTTCCATTCGTCACGCAGTATACCTGTCAGCAGTTCCCTGTTTTCCGCCGCCCTCACGCCGTTTATCGCGTTGTAGGAGGACATGATCGTATAGGGGTCTGCGTCCTTTACTATGATCTCAAAGGCTTTCAGGTAAATCTCTCTTAACGCGCGCTCAGAAACTCTCGAATCCGAATGCTTGCGGTTTGTTTCCTTATTGTTGCACGCAAAATGCTTTACGCTGGCGCCTACATGATTTGCCTGTATGCCGCATACCATGGCAGCGGCCATTTTCCCTGTCAGATAAGGGTCCTCGGAATAATACTCGAAATTCCTGCCGCACATGGGATTCCTGTGGATGTTGACCGCCGGAGTGAGCCATACGCAGAGGTTGTTCTCCTTCAGCTCCTCTCCGCCCGCAAAACCCACTTCCCGGGCGATATCACGGTTCCAGGTATTCGCTATAACGCTGGCCGTCGGAAATGCCGTTGTCACGACTCCCGTCTCCTTCGCGATCCTGACTCCCGCGGGGCCGTCCGCCGTCTGGGCATTGGGTATGCCGTACTCAGGCATGTTTCCGAAACCGTATACATTGCCGACGCCGGTGTTGGGCTGACCTCCGATCAGAAATATCAGTTCGTCATCGCTCAGCTGCGCCGCAAATTCATCGACCGATATCTTTCCGTCGGCGACGTCCTTAAGCGGCTTTGCTCCCTCTTTAAGGGTCTTCATCAGCAGATGGCGCGGTACATAACGGACTTCTGGTGCCACAGCCTCTTCGCTTCCCGGCACCATCCTTTTTAAGCGGCTCTCGTTTATGTCCCTGTGAGGTCCGACCGGCAGTTCTTCGTATGAACCGTCGCTTCGCATACGTTTCGGGAGTTCAACGGGATAGAGCTTATGAGTCAGTCTGCATAAAACTTCGTCGCTCTCGAGCTCATACTCAAAATCAAGCTTTACCGCAGCACGCACATCGGCACCGAGGTAGAACTTATAGCGTCCCGCTTCGAGCACATACGCAGCGCCGCACACATGGCCGAGGTCATCATAGGAAGCCAGGGAATACCGGCTTACATGCAGCAGCAGTACCGTACTCTCTCCCGGCAGCAGCTCCTTGGTCTTTGCAAAATCAGCCAACACTTTTGACGGTTTGCCGAGCTTCCCTTCGGGGGCGGAAGCATAAACCGCGACCGCGTCCTTGCCCTTAACGGAGCCCGTATTGGTCACTCTTACGGCAAAGTCAAAGCCGTCACCGCTCTCGCAGACTCTGACCGCCTCTTCCCTGAACGTGGTGTAGGAAAGCCCGTATCCGAAAGGATATACGACCTTTCCGGCCGCGTCCGGTATCGTCTCAAAATATCTGTAGCCTACGTAAATATCCTCATTGTACTCCACATAGTCAAATGAGTCGTGGAAACATGAGGTAGAAGGATAGTCGGACAGCTCGCCCGCAAATGTGTCCGAGAGTCTTCCCGACGGATTCGCGTAACCGAGAATAATGTCCGCGGCCGCCGTTCCGCCTTCCATGCCGGCCTGCCCCATATACAGTGCTGCCGATATCCTGTCATTGTCACGTATCCATCTGCAGTCAGTTACGCCGCCGGTATTAAGGACTGCGATCACAGTCCTGAAATTATCCGCGGCGGTCCGTATCATCTCCTCTTCGGCCTCCGACAGGTAAAAATCCCCTTTGGGGAACAGCCCTGCGGAAAGTTTGGGCAGATTCGGACGTGCCGGCCAGGGATCTATCTCGTTATTGCATTCTATATCGCACCGGTCCCAGCCTTCGGCCGAATAACGGTTCAGCACGACTATAACGGTGTCTGAGAATGCCGCAGCGGCAGCCAACAGTTCTGCCGGCACTTTGGGTTCCGCAGTAAGTCCCGGGATAAACCCTTCTGCGTACTGCTTTTCCAGCTCCTGTCTGTAATAATCCGTGAGCGGCTCAAAGAGCCTGAGCCCGCGCAGCTTCAGTCCGTCATAGAGTGAGCGTACATACGCGCAGGATACGTCTCCCGATCCTCCGCCGCCTTTTATGTATTCGACCGACGCCTTTCCGAAAAGTACCGCCCTTTCGGCGGTGACCAGCGGCAGCGCCGAGTCGGTATTCTTCAGCAGAACCATGCCCTCTGCGGCGGCCCTTCGCGCAATATCGATGTGCTCGGGGCCCGCCGTGACCCTTTTCCCTTCATAGAGCGGGAGCGCAGGCTGATAGAGAAGCCTAGCCCATTTATCCATATATCTCTCCTTAAGCTTAAAATTCCGGGGTTTCAGCCCAGATCCTCTCCGTTGCTCTCGATGCATCTGCGATACCAGAAGAAGGAATCCTTCTTGATCCTGGCGAGGTCTTTCAGATCGGACTCATCCCTGTTGATATAGATAAAGCCGTAACGCTTTGTGATGCCCTGATGCGTGGAGATCAGATCGAATGCCGACCACGGCGAATAGCCCATGAGGCGGACGCCGTCGGTTATGGCCTCGCGGCACGCGATTATGTGTTTTCTGAGATAATCTATGCGGTAGTCATCATGTACCTTTCCGTCAGCGGTAAGCTCATCGGCCATGCCGCAGCCGTTCTCGGTGATAAGGAGCGGCAATCTGTATCTCTCCCACAGCTGGCGCAGCGTAAGGCGCAGTCCGACAGGGTCTATTCCCATATGATAGGGTGTGGTCTCCTGGAGCGGATTGTCCACACTTACGGCCAGACCGGGCTCCGTCTGCATGCCGATCATGAATTCTTCGCTGCCCGCGCCCTCTCTGCGGCCGGCAGCCTTGGCCTTCTCGCCGTCCTCGATCGATACGAACTTAACAGTGGCCGCGCCGTAGTAATTGAACGCGATGAAATCGGGATGCGCGGCTTTCATGGCAGCGCGGTCCTCATCGGTGATATCGGGCATGCAGCCTCTCTGGCGGAAAAACTCGGCGAGGGCCTCGGGATACTCACCGAACACTATGGTATCGAGGTACAGCCTGTTCCTGAACTGGTCATAGTCGGCCGCTGCCAGGTTGTCGAGCGGCGCGGACGTGGCGGGATATACACAGGAAATATTCGGCGCGGGCGCTATCTTTGCACCGCACAGCTCATGGCAGCGGATCGTGGCTTTTGCCATCGCGACTATCATGTGATGATTGGCCTGATAGCGTTCCCTGTCGTCCTTGTGCTCTCCCATGTTGTACATGGTCATCATGTTCTGTTCGTTGATCGTCAGGAAGTATTTAACCTTGCTGCCGTACTCACTGAAGCACACCTCGCAGAACCTGACAAAATCATCTATGCACTGCCTGCTCGTCCAGCCGCCGTACTTATCCTGCAGTGCCTGGGGCAGATCGAAATGATAAAGAGTGATCACCGGCTCGATGCCGTATTTCAGGCACTCGTCGATGACTTCATGATAGTGGGCGATGCCCTTGGGATTGATCTCGCCGTCACCGCTGGGGATGATGCGCGTCCATGCGATGGAAAAACGGAACTCCTTAAATCCCATCTCCGCCATCAGGGCGATATCCTCCCTGAAGCGGTGATAATGATCCGAGCAGACCTTCCAGTCGCTGTTGCCGGGGACGATGGGCTTGCAGTCCTGCACCGAGGGGGTTTTCCCGTCCTCATCCCACGCTCCCTCACACTGATATGCCGATGAGCTGCCTCCCCAGAGGAAATCCTTGGGAAAGGGCTTTAATTCTCTGTATTCCATAGTGTTTCTCCTTCTGATAGCAACATATATTTTTTAACCCTTTACCGAGCCGATCATTACGCCGGTAACGAAATACTTCTGTACGAACGGATAGAGCACCATCATCGGGATGATGGATATCATGATCGTCGCGTATTTGATCAGCGGGCGGAATATCATGACGTCCTGTCCGTCGACGTCCGCTATGATCGAGTTCTCCGTTGACTGAAGCACTATCTCGCGCAGTGTCAGCTGCAAAGGATAGAGATTTCTGGATTTCTGAAGGTAAAGTGCTGCACTGAACCATGAATTCCAGTGTTGAACCGCATAGAACAGCACTATTACCGCTATGATCGATTTGCTGACCGGGAGAATGATCCCGGTGAGGATCCTGAACTCGCTCGCTCCGTCGATGCGCGCGGCTTCGAGCATCTCAGTGGGTATTTCCGCAAACGAGGTCCTCATGATGATGATATTGTAGGCCGAGAGCGCGCCCGGTATGATGAGCGCCCATCTGGTGTCCAGCATTCCCAGCTTGTTGACTACCATGAATGTGGGAACCAGGCCGCCGTTGAATATCATCGTAAATATTACAAATAACGCAAAAGGCTTTCCGAACAGCAGCCCCCGCGTACTCATGACATAGGCCGCAAGTATGTTCAGCACCAGTCCGAGCGTGGTCGCCGCAGCAACATATATGAGCGTATTGCCGTAAGCCCTGATTATGGTGGAGTTCTGCATGATCAGCCTGTAGCCGCCCAGTGTCGCCTTTCCGAGAGGTTTAAAATACAGACCGCTCGTTGCCGCTACCTTCAGCGGATCGCTGATCGATCCCATAGCGACATGCCACACAGGCAGGAAGAATATCACACACAGCGACAAAAGAAATATGGTATTGAATACCGCAAATATTTTTTCACCCGTCGATCGTTTATTCATACTTCACACCGCCTTACCATATACTCGTTTCATTAACCTTGCGGCTGATGAAATTGGCCGTAAACAGAACGACCATGTTGACAATCGAATTGAAGAGGTTTACAGCGGTCGAATAGCTGTAATCGGCGTCCAGGATGCCGACCCTGTATACATAGCTGGCGATAACGTCGGCTGTCTCGTAAGTAGAGGGACCGTACATCAGTATTATCTTCTCGTAGCCCACACCCATGATCTGTCCGAGCCTCAATATCAGCAGGACAACAATGGTGGACGCGATTCCCGGCAGCGTAACATGCAGCGTCTGTTTCCATCGGTTCGCACCGTCGATCCTTGCGGCTTCGTAAAGCGTCGGATCAACAGCCGCCAGCGCGGAGATAAATATGATCGAGTTGTAGCCCATATGCTGCCACAGGTTGGAGCCTATATACAGGCTCCTGAACCATTTGGACGAGGATATGACCGCGCCGCCTTCCCATCCGAAGAATGACGCGATATTGGTGATCACGCCGTTTGCCTTTCCGAAATCGAAAAGGATCGATACCACAACGACCACCGAGATGAAATACGGCAGATAGGAAATGGTCTGAACAGTTTTCTTGAACCTTCTGTTCCTGACCTCATTGAGGCAGAGCGCGAATATGATCGGCAGAGGGAAAGAAAACAGCAGCCCGTAAAAGCTGATCAGAAGCGTATTTTTCAGGAGCCTCCAGAAGAAAGGAGACGTAAAGAATCTCTTAAAATTGGCCAGTCCGATCAGCCGGCTTCCGAAAATGCCCTTCTTGATCTGGTACTTTTCAAACGCCATGACTATGCCGAACATAGGCGCGTAATTAAATATCAGGAAATACACGACTACCGGCAGCGCGATCAGATACATCTGCCAGTGATTTTTCAGATCGAGCTTCAGTCGCTGCCCGAACGGCTTTTTCAGCGAATACGTTGTTTTTTGGGAACTCATGGTCATCACCTTTCATGGCGTTTTTTATATAAAGCGGAGAAAGCAAAAACCGCTTTCTCCGCTCATAAGCGGTAATCCTTTACCGGATCATCTGTTGTTATAACGGTCTAAGCTGGACTGCTGCAGTGAGATACATTTTTCGATGCCCATCGACTTAAGTGTATCTCTGTAAGCGTCATACTCATCAAGGGATCTCTCTCCGTTGATGAACTTAACCTCATTCTCCTGAACGTATGCCTCAATATCCGTATAGTACTGAGTGTATTCGGAATTCTCATCCGATGTCATCGTAACCGTAACAGGGATATAATTCTTCGGCTCATACTTTGACCATACGGCATAGGATGCGGCTCTCTCGGGCGGCATCTGCTCGATCTGCGATGCTTCGCAGCGGATAGGAGGGTTCTTTGCCCAGTACTTTGCGGCTACGGTAGCCGAATCAAGACCGTCGGGATTGCTGTAACGGAAATCATAGATACCGATGCGGTGTCCGTCCTCAGCCTCGTACCATACTCTGTCCTTCTCGCTGTCGATACCGTAGTTCGCGTTCAGATAAACGTCCTTTGCGTAGAAGCTGTCAACCCAGCGGATAGCTTCCTCGAGATGCTTGCTGTTGGCATTAACGCACAAACATACAGCCTGGATATCGCGGTAGTTGTTGTTAACCTCTCTCCATGCGGGATCGGGATCGCTCGCGTTCTTCTTGGGCTGAGGAGCCGCAACGGTCCAGAACTCGGGATTGGTTGCGCCTCTTGAGATGTAGGCATCCGTCATACGGGTACCCCAGTCGATCAGGGAGCCGACCTTGTCGTTGAGCATCATATCGTTGTCGGCAGCAACACCTGTCGATTTTCTCGTAGCGAAATCGGGATCGAGGAGTCCCTTCTTGTACCAGCTGTTGAGGAGGGTGAGGTATTCCTTGTACGCATCCTCCATGGGACCGAACTTAACCTTGCCGTCAACCTGATAGAATCTGGGCGCAATGCCGAAGCCGGCCATGAATTCGCCGTGGTCTATACCGTTCTTTGAAGTATAGAAAGGAGCCTCGATGCCGAGCTGATCCTTAAACGCGGTAAGAACGGTCTCCCACTCATCGTATGTTGTGGGAACTTCCATGTGAACCTTATCGAGGAAATCCTTACGGATCGAAAGACCCTGATCCGCGTAACCGCCTTCGATATTGTCCCAGAAGCTCCAGAAGCCGTACATCTTGCCGGAATCGGTGAATACGTCCTTCTTTGCGGTCTCGATGCTGTTTACCCAGCTCACGTAGTTGGGCGCCCAGTCAAGATGCTCGCGGATATCGGCGATATAGCCGTCATCGATGGCAGCGTCCATACCGTCACGGTAATTGTGATACTTGGGCTGAGTGTACATGATGTCGGGCATCTCACCCGAAATGAACAGATTGTTGAAAGACTGGCTCTCTTCGCCTGCCGCGGGTACTATGAACTCAATGTGAATGTTTGTCTTTTCCTCAAGCCACTGGAAGAACTCGCTCTCGTTGTAGTCACCCAGTGCACCGAGTGAACCGGCATTGGGATACCAGTATGTCAGAGTGATCTTCTCACTGCTGAGCGGATATGTCTGCTGGTTAGTCTCTCCCTTGTACACATCCGACTTGGGGAAACCCGCAGCATTATCCGCAGTATTGCCCGCGTTATTATCCGCGGTACTTCCGGAATCGCTCTTGGCCGGAGCCTGGGTCCCTGCAGCCTGATTCGGCGTATTGTCCTGACCGGGCTTATCGCCGGATGTCTTGCTGCATCCCGCAAGGAGTGTGATCAGCATCGCTGCTGTAAGGAGTAATGATAACAGTCTTTTTCTCATCTTTTTTCCTCCCGTTTTAGAAAAAATACATTAGTTTAGGCTAAAAGTTACGAAAACTTTTAAGCATGTTCAGTATAGTGCGTATTGCACAATTTTACAAGCCTGAAATGCCTGTTTTTCATCACTTTGTGCAAACTGCAGTATTCTATGGTCGACTTTTGCCAATGTAAGCTCTTCAAAAATTCATTTTGCACAAATTTCAGGTGTAAAACTCCGAAACTATTTTCGTTACCAATTCTCTGTCCCATCCGGTTTTTTTCCGGGCATTTCCGCAAATAAAAAAGGACCCCCTCAGGAGGGGATCCCCTATCATTTTTTCTTCGCCGAAATATCTGATATCGTATGACCTTCCGAGAGCTTCCCGGGCACTATGACCTGCTCAACTATCGTGGTCCTCGGATCTTCGATAAGGCCTATGAGCTTTTCCGCGGCAGCACGTCCGATCGATTCGGAATCCTGGATGATCGTGGTAAGCCTCGGATCGAGGTACTGCAGTGCCCGCATGCCGTCAAAACCCGCGACCGATATATCCTCGGGAACGCTCAGTCCCCTGGCCCTGATGGCATTAAGCCCGCCCATCGCGCCAAAATCGTCGGAGAACAGTATGCAGGTCGGAGGGTTCCTGAGCCCCAGCAGCGACTCGGTTGCCATATACGTGGCCTCTACATTGCGGTAGGGCACCTCGACTACGTATTCCTCGGGGATCTCTATCCCGTAACGCTGCGCGGTCCGGAAATACCCCGCGATGCGTCCGCTCGTTACGGTGGAGGGGGTTCCGTGGATATAGGCTATCCTGCGGTGTCCCTTTGATATGATCAGCTCCATGAGCTCGTTCATGCCGCCCACATTGTCGGACATGACCGATATCCTGTTATCAAATACATGATCGATTGTCACGAGAGGTATGTCGCTCGAGATCAGCTCCAGCACCTCGCTGCTGCCGAAATCTATGGACGCCAGCACCACTCCGTCAAAACCGTGCCGCCTGCAGTGCTCGAGATAAGTCGAGCGGTTGGGCTGTCTGGTGCTGCAGTTGATAAACGTGATATCATACCCCCGGTCCTCAGCTGTGCGCTTAAAGCTGTCGAGGACCCCCGCAAAGTAGTCATGCATGAGTCCGCTGTTTGACTCATCCACGAACAGGACTCCTATCCCGTAGGTTCTCGTGGCGTTGAGCGTCCTGGTCGAGAGGCAGTACCCCAGCTCCCTGGCGGCCTTCATGACCTGTTCTTTGGTCTCGTCGCTCACATCTTTTTTGTTGTTGATCGCCTTGCTGACAGTCGCTATGGACACCCCGCATCTGAGCGATATATCCTTTAATGAAGTCATCTCCTAAGCCCCTTTATACGTGCGTAAATATTTTCGTGACTTTAACTATATCTCAGATCGCTTTATTTTGCAAGAAGACATGGGGACGGTTCTTCTGTCTGCGAACTAAAGCAGACAGAAGAACCGTCCCCATGTCTTTATGTCTTTTATTGTTGTTTATTCTGCCTTATTGGGATCCGTATTGAAATGGATCACCGACATATCCTGTACGTATACGGGATAGAATGTGTATCCGTCGAGCTTCTTGCTGACAGCTACGAGCTGAGCAGGGCTCTGCAGGTATGCCGCAGCCGCGTCAGCCGTAAGGATCTGCTGGAGCTTCTTGTAATCAGCGATCTTCTCGGCACTGTCCGTTGTGGCCTTAGCCTTTTCGAAGACCTCATCAAACTCCTTGTTGCTGTAGTTCATAAAGTTCTTCGAAGACTCGGTCGGATAGAATCTGAGCACATCCGAAGGAGCCAGCTGCGAATCCAGTCCGATGATCGTGGAAGTAAACTGTCTGCCTACGTAAACATCCGACAGCCAGGTCGACCACTCTACGAGCTCGATCTTTGCGGTGATGCCGACCTTGGCCAGCTGATCCGCTACGATCTGAGCCGTTCTTACGTGGAAATCGTAGTTAGAAGGAACGGTGATCGTAAATGTAAATCCGTCCTTTAAACCTGCCTGTTCGAGCAGCTCTTTAGCCTTTGCGGTATCGTAAGGATATGAATTTACCAGATCCTTCTCGTAGTACGAAGCGAACGAAGGGAACATGTTCGTTCCGATGATCTCGCCCTTGCCGCCCGCTACAACATCGATCAGTGCCTGACGGTCGATCGCGTAGCATACCGCCTGGCGGACCTTTACATTGTCAAAAGGAGCCACTTTGTTGTTCAGGAACAGTGCCTGAACAAGGTTCATCGTGCCGTCAACAACGTTCATCACACCTTTGAGCTGTGCCGCCTGGTCGTTTGTCAGGTACGGGAACACGTCGATGCTCCCGCCGAGCAGCTCAAGGAATGCCGAATCGGTGTTTGCGCAGATCTTAAAGGTTACCTCATCGAGATAAGGAACGCCTTTAATGTAATAATCCGCGTTTTTCTCCAGGACTATCGAAGTCAGGGGAGAATATGAAACAAATTTGAAGGGACCTGTGCCTACGGGCTTGGTCGCCTGCTCCGTGTAATCGCACGGAATGATGCTGCTGGTGAAGTAGCCGATGAGCTCGGTGTTGGGACTCGAAAGAGTCACGATAACCTTGTTGCCCTCGCTTGTTATGTCGGAAATAATTTTAAAAGCCGATACTGTGGAAACATCCGCTTCGGGTGTTTCGGACAGACCGGCCGCACGCTTGAGTGAATATATTACATCCTCTGCAGTCACTGCCTTGCCGTTATGGAACTTCACGCCGTCGCGAAGCACGAATGTGTACTTCAGGCCGTCGGTCGAGATCTCATAAGACGAAGCAACTGCGGGAACAAAATTGCCGTCCTTATCAACCTTGATAAGTCCTTCGAAAATGTTGTACAGAACTTCTTTTGTTCCTGCCGCTACTGCTTTGTGTGGGTCAAGACTGTCCAAATCCTGGGTTATACCAACCGTTATTTTTCCGCCATAATAAACAGAATCGGTTCCTTCGTTCCCGGTACCGCCTTTGCATGCGCAAAGTGCAGTCGCGATCACGAGCAGCATCACGATGGAAAGTACTCTCTTCATGATGCTTACCTCTTTCTTAAATTTATTACAGGTCGAAGTTTACTCCAACACAGCGGAAATGTCAAGTTCCCGGGTCATCTCGCGTACAAAGTCCGTTCGATGACTGTTCACTTAGCCCTCAGTCCGCACTTTGTGCTTCTATCAGGAAAAACAGCGCAATTGTAAGTCTTCGACCTGCAATTGCGCTGCTATTGCCTGATACGGCTTCGCCGACTGAGGGCATTCGTTTATCACTCAAACAGTACCGGCACGTAGCTCTGCGTATCCACATCGGCGAGGCCCTTTGTGAGTATCCTCAGCTTCGGGATAACGGGCAGGGCCATGAACGCCAGCGTCATGAACGGATCGATGCCGTCGGGAACGCCGAGCAGACGGGCCTGGGCCTTCATCTCGATGAGTTTGTCCTCGACGTACTCCGCGTCACGGTCACACATGAGGCCGCCGATATTCAGAGGCAGCGTGGAGAGCACGCGTCCGTCAACAGCGATCGACAGACCGCCTTCGTTTTCGCGGACAGCATTGGCCGCGACAGCCATATCCTCGTCATTGGTGCCGGCCACGATCAGGTTGTGCGAGTCGTGGGCAACGCTCGACGCGATGGCGCCGTATTTGATGCCGTAGCCCTTTACAAAGCCTACGCCGACATGTCCGGTGTTCTTATGGCGCTCGATCAGGGCGATCTTGATTATATCTTTATCCAGCTCTACGCCGCGCGCGGGCGTGTTGTGGCCTTCGATCGCGCATTCGGCCGTACGCTCGAGGTTGGCGGGAACTATGAGCTCTTTGGTGAGCAGCTCGCCCTGTATCATCTCGATCACGCGCTTTTTGCTGCCGGACTCCATGAGCACAAAGTCCTGAGGGCTGAGTTCGCGCATCTTAAAGCTGTGGTAAACTCTCGGATACTCGTCCTCCCTGCCCTTGAAATCACGCACGTCGATGCAGATCTTTCCGTCCTCGGCCACAAGCTTGCCCTTTTTATATACCTTTTCGACCTTGAATTCCTCGAGGTCGGAAACCACGAGCAGGTCCGCCCTGTAGCCGGGCGCTATCGCTCCGCGGTGCTTGAGGCCGAAATACGAGGCCGCATTGAAGCTCGCCATCTTGATCGCGTTGGCAGGCTTCTTGCCGGCTTTGATGGCCTCCCTGATGATGTAGTCGATATGGCCGAGCTCGATCAGGTCGCCCGGATGCTTATCGTCCGTGACCAGCATGCAGCGGTCACAGTATTTGTCATCAAACAGAGGCAGCAGCGCGTTAAGGTTTTTCGCTGCGGTACCCTCTCTGATCATGATCCACTGGCCGCGTTTGAGCTTCTCTATCGCCTCCTCGGCGGTGGAACACTCGTGGTCGGATTCAACGCCTGCAGCCACGTAAGCGTTCAGGTCACGGCCCGTCAGTCCGGGCGCATGTCCGTCGATCAGTCTCTCATGGTCCTGGGCGCCGAGGATCTTCGAGATGATCTCACGGTCGTTGCGCACAGTTCCGTAAGAATTCATCAGCTCCGCAAGTCCGAGGACGCGGATATTTGCATAGAAACTGTTAAGTGAAGCAGCGTTCAGCTCCGCTCCGGCCTCGTCGAGAGGCGTCGCGGGAACGCACGAAGGCAGCATGAAGAATACTTCGAACGGCAGATCTTTACTGCTCTCAAGCATAAAGGACAAGCCTTCCGCTCCTGCCACATTCGCGATCTCGTGCGGATCGCAGATGACCGCGGTCGTGCCGTGCGGCAGCACAGCCTTCGCGAACTCGGAAGGCGCGAGCATCGAACTCTCGATGTGGATATGTCCGTCGATCAGACCGGGGCAGATTATCTTCCCTTCCATGTCTATCTCGGCAATACCCTCGTAGCTGCCCAGACCGGCAATATAGCCGTTCCTGATCGCCACGTCGCATTCCTCGAGCTCACCCGTGAAAACGTTCAATACCTTCGCGTTCTTCAGGACCAGATCCGCTTTTTCTTCACCCCTGGCAGCGGATATCAGTTCTTTTAATTCATCGGATTTTTCAAGACTCATAACCCCATTACCTCCTTAAAGAGATAATAGCACAAAAACAATATTTTTTCAATGTCCTTACTTTTTTTGTTCAGGATTTTTGTTCGCCGTTCAACCGAAAACGCCAACAGACCAAAGGCCTGTTGGCGCGTATGTCATCGTATGCTTAGTATAACCAGAAAGTCTCCTCGCCGATCGCTATCCTCATCCAGAAGAAAGCGGCGCCTCCTTCATCATACGGAGCTCTGAAGAGCGTTGCGAATACGGTGCCGATGCCCTGCTCGTCCTCAATCCTTACCACGCCGTCCTCGGTGATGTCCCACTTGAGGTCGTAGAAGTCGCCGTCGATGCAGTACCAGCCCTCTCCCATCAGGTATTCATCTGTGTAGAACGAGAACTCGATATCGCGGTAATTGCTGCCGCCCATGCCTATGTATTCAAGCTGGTCGGTGAGCACATCCTGCTTGTATACGCCTGTCCAGCCCGTTCCCGCGATCATCTCGCGCTCGGCGGGAGTCATTACGACGCTCTCAAGCTCCAGATCCGGAGTTTCATATTCCCCGTCCTCTTCAATATCGGAATAGTCGGGATACACCGTGATATTGCCGAAGGTGCAGTCCTCAAAATATACGTGATCGGCAAAAGCCCATGTATTGGTCTCACCGTCGCCGAAAGTGCAGTTGATGAAGCTGAGGCTCGATTCAAAATTCTGCTCAAAGTAACCGCCCCAAGCCGAGCCCGTGAATACGGAATCCGAGAAAACATACTCGCCCTTGGGCTGATAGATCTCAATAGGGCCGTATTCGCAGTCCCTGATCGTCGACTGTGTCACGATCAGATTCGCGGTTCCTTCCGATGCACCGATACCGTATACTCCGCATCCGTACAGATCAAGACCCACCATTAAGACTCCGTCGCAGCCGATCAGGTCGATAACATTGCCCGAACAGTTGCCCCTGTCGGTGTGACCCATGGTCATATGACCGAGCATAAGGTCGCTGCAGTTCCTGAAAGTCATGACCGCAGCATAACGGGGATCGGTCACGATCTCGGTATTCGCGGTGATCTGGTCTTTTCCGCCGAAGAATAATCCGTTAACATTCTCGATAACTATCTCCAGACCGTCAAAAACCTCTTCGATCTTTACATACTCATGCGAATCGTTCCATGCCTTTATGGCGTCCGCGGAATCGAATCTGCCGAGGAAATCGGTCATGTTGTAGCGTCCGGGCTCGATAACGATCACAGCCTCAGGCTGAATGGCCTCGAGGAGCTCCTCGATCGAGAATGCCGTAACCGTGGTGTCGCGTCCCTCGGGCATGTCGTCGGTCACAGGCTCGGGAGTCGGCTCAGCCGTAGGCTGTGCGGGCGCATCCGTAGGCGCGGTCGTGGGCGTGGGCGCCTCGGTCGGAGCAGTGGTGGGTGTCGTCTGTGTATCGTCCTTTCCCGCCGAAGGCATATCGGTAACGGGAGTAACCGTGGTTACGTCGCCGTCCTTCTTTTTGCAGCCCATTGCGAGCACTGCCAGCATCAGGACCAGCAGGAGCGCGGCTGTACGCTTTATCAGTTTCGTATTTTTCATTTCATATCCCCTTTTCTTTGGTTCATAAATAATCGCATCAGCGAATCATACTTGCGAACTGCTTCGCAATTTTTTTACATTATAGCAGAAACTCAGAGAAATGTAATCATGCTTTCGGGGGTTCTCCGGCAGGGCAGACATGGGGACGGTTTTTCCGTCTGCGAGCTGCGCAGCAGACAGTGGGGACGGTTCTTCCGTCTGCGCAGTTCGCAGACGGAAGAACCGTCCCCATGTCTGTTATAAGCCTGTTGATCTTACTTTGTAATCACGAAGTCCACGGTCGTCTCTCCCTTGAAGAAGATCGACCCCTTGGAAACCGTCAGATGCAGCGTGTACTTGCCGGGCTCGACGGGCATCTTGTTCGAGCTGTAGCTCATGCCTGACGAGGTCGTTCCGGTCACGGTGTATACGATGTCGTCATATTCCTTGAAGAGCTTCTCAAGCTTTGACGTGGTTCCCTTGTATGCCGTGATATCAAATACATCGATCTCGGCGGGCTTGCCGTCGTAGGACTTGTCAAATGCGTATACGCCCTTGAAAGAAACGTCCTTCTTGGTGATGTCGGGCTCGCAGGAGCCGTCCTTCTTAACTGTGAAGGTATCGTACAGTTCGGAAGAAACTCCGTTGTACATATAGGTATCGAAGGTCAGAACGTCGCCCTTTACGCGGATGAAAGCGTAGAACTGCTTCTTTACGCGCTGTCCGCAGAGCTCGTCGTTGATAACGCTCACCGCGCAGCCTTCCTCGATGTACTCATCGGGTACGGCGTAACGTGATTCTGCGTTTTCCTTTGAGATATCGAGTGACTTTTCGCCCGCGAAGTTAATGGTCACATAATGTGTTCCTTCAGGCTCGATATTGAACTTTCTGCCCTCAGTCTCGATCTCCTCGGTGAAAGGATCGTCATAGGTTACGGTGCCGTAGCCCGAGCCGGTCTCTCTCTCGTTCGAAACATAGCCGGTGAAGTAATCGCCGTTAATATCCTTACCGTAGTAGTAAGGGTTGGTTCTGGTGTAAGCATGGTCATGTCCCTGAAGCACAAGGTCAACCTCATACTTCGCGAACAGGGGAACCAGGTTCTTTCTGAGCTGTCTGGAGCCGCCGTCCATTGTATGGTAGCCGACGCTCATCATGCCCGCGTGGGTCAGGATAACGATCCACTTAACCTTGCCCTGCTCTCTGAGTTTGGTCGCGTTCTCGAGCTCGGAGATGATCCATGCGTACTGCTCGCGGTAATCGCTCTGGTTATCGTACTCACCGTTGCCGCCGTTAAGATTGCCGGACTCGTTGGAGTTGGTGGAGATAACGTAAACGTTGCCTACCTGAACGCTGCTGCAGCCGCCGCTGTTGTGAGGGTTGTGCTTGCCGTCGGTGCAGTAGTTCGCGAAATCGATGTCATACATCGAATAGAAGCAGTCGGGGGTATTGTCGTGGTTTCCGGCTACGGGGATGATGACTGTATTCATCATATCGTCCGCGTCGAAATCGACCGCCATATTGTACTCGTCGATGTAGTAATTCTCGTCATGTGCCTCGTTGGTGATATCACCGCAGTTGAAATAGCCCATGAGATCGGAATCAACTTCCCTCGCGTTCGCGAACGCCTCGCGCATAACGGCCTCGTAACGGCGGTACTGTTCCTCATTCTCGGCCTGAGGGTCTGTTACGTAAATGAAGAAGAAGTCGTCCGACTCGGCGTTGATCGTCCACAGACCGGGTCTGGAATAACCGACCTTCTTGCTGCCGACACGGTAGTAGTACTGGCTGTCCTCGGGCAGGTTCTCCACATGAGCCTTATGGCAGTAATAGGTTGCCGCTCCGTCGGAATTGACAATCTTGGTGTTGAAATAATCCTTAACGATCTGAACCTCGCCGTTCTTGATGCCTTTGGTCCAGTTGTACTTGTGGATATCCTTGACGTATTTTTTGTCAACGTACTGAAGGACGGTGTCCTTGCCCTCTGTGTTGACGGTTCTCCATGCAACGCCGCGTGAGTTCGCGTCATTGTAGAAAGTGGTGGTAACGCCTTCAATCTTTTTCGAGATCTTGTATGAGAATTTCTCGGGCTTGGGAGCGGACACATCTGTCATTACGAATACTTCGCTGAACGCGATGCCGGTCCCGGGATCGGAGCCGTCGCCCTTGATACGGAGCGCAACGAGGTTCTGGTCAAAGAAATCCTCGGTGATCTCCATGAACGAATAACCGCTCTTATAGTTGAAATAGCCGATCATCATGCTGTCCCAGCCTTCGGGATCGTCGATCAGGCCCTCGACCTTAACGTCCGCTAAAGGGAATCCTTCGAGGGGCGCAAGCTTGAATACCAGATAGTCGCCTTTTTTAACGGTCACGCCCTTGCCGCCCTCGATGTAGCAGCGGCAGCGGATATTTCCGCCATTGTCGTCCGTGATGAATACAACGTCTCCGTCCTCGTTGATCGAATCGAAGACCAGACTGCCGGACTCATCATAGAAATTGTCATTGTCCTTTGTTACAACGCCGGTGATCGTGCCGGTGTAGCCGGCGCAGGTTACCTTTGATCCTACAGTAAAATCATTATTCTCTGCTGCGGAAACAACTACGGCAGGCATATGAGCGGTCTGCAGGCTGCCTGCTATGATCGATGCCGCAAGGAGAACTCCGGCAAAAATCTTTCCGATAGAAAATCTCTTTTTCATCTGCCTTCTCCCCCTTATTTGGTGATCCTGATCTGATAGAGCCTGTAAAGCTTATCCGCGATCTCGTCTGTCATGGCAAGGTTCAGGCGTTCTGTATTGCCCTTTGTGCCTGTAACATAGACAACTACTGCGTAATTGCCTTTTGTCTTCTTGCTGATGGTTACCGGAACGGTGATCTCGGTCTCTTTACCGGGCATGAGTTTGGTTGCCTCAAATGCCGCAACGCCCTTGCCGAGCTTCTTTGCGGTGTTGTATGCGGGAACTACCGCAACAACAACGCGGTAGTCGCTGTATGCGGGAGCGATGCCCTCATTGGCGATCGTAAGTGTTACATCAACGGTATCGCCGGCCTTTGCGGTCTCAACCTTCGAAGCCTTGGCAACGCGGAAGCGGTAGCCCATCTGTGTCGCGAGATAATCGATGTTGCCTCTGTATATGGAAGCGTCCGCACTGCCGATCTCGATGTCGCACGGCGAGCAGGGAGCCATCCAGGAAGTATGGGACTCTCTGAGGTATCCGAGGGTCTTCATGATAGTGTCATTGTGTACCCATGCGAGTACATTGCCGTAAGCGAACTCGCCGCCCGAGTAGCTTGTCTTCCAGAAATCGCCCGCGTTCATGGCGTCGATGAGGAAGGACTCGGTAAGAGTGGGATCGCCGAAGCCGTCATTGTACAGACCGAACTTGTTCTTCAGAGAGAAGTCGAAGTTGTATCTGGTGCCGACCTTGGTCTTCTTGAAGTTCTGAACGTATGCGTCGGCGTATTTTTCAAGTGCCTCGTCGCCGGGGAACTCGCCCGAGCCGAAATCGAAGCCTTCGTCCGAATCTGCCTGAGGCCAGGTGTGCATCTCGCCCCAGTGGCCGAGCGAACCCATCTCGATGTAAGCCGCGGAACCGTCAAACTTCTTCGCGATAGCCTTGATGCAGTCTGCGTGATATGCGATCACCGCGTCAGCCTCGTAATTGGGTGAGAATCCGCCGCCGCCCAGTGTGTCGGGATCGGGCCAGTTGTAGAATGTACCCGCGTTGTCGAGATTGCCGTCGAGAACGCTGGTGCAGAGCTCCGCAAGAACCCATGCGGGGATATCCATGCGGTAGTTGCCGGTGGCGATGAGCTTTTCAACATCGGCTGCCTTTATCTTGCTCTTGCCGAGATTCTTTTTGATGAACTTGGCGTCAACAACCTCGCAGTAAGTCTCATCTTTGCGTGAACCGGTGAGCTCAGCGGGATTATCCATGATGAAACGTACGATGAAGTTAACATTGTTGTCTTCCCAGTATGAAACATGGTATTTGCTGTCGACATTGGTCCAGTCGAACTTACCCTTCGCGGTCTGGAGATCGGCCCATGTGATCTGGAGATAAGCGAGATCGTAGTCAAATGCCATCTTCGCGGCACCTTCCTCGCCGACCTCTGCCCACAGACCCCAGCCCATGCCGGGATTCGCGAACGCGTCGTAGCTTGCCTTGGGATAAGCGAAGTCATCCTTGTAGCTCATCTCGAAGGCATCCTTCGTAACAGTGTAACCCTTTGCGGGAACGGAGATGTCTCTCTTGTGCGCGAATGCGTGAACGCCGACCTTCTCGGGGCTGCCCATATCTTCGAGATATACGGAAACGGTAACGCGGTCCGCATAGTAATCCTCATCAACAGTGATGATCGAAGCGCCGAGCTCGTCCTCGCCGATAACGGGGAAGAGTCTCTGTTCCCTGACAACGTAATCAGCGCCTTTAACTCCGAAGTAATCAAAACCTGCCTCGGCATCGGTGTCGAGTACGAATGAGGTCCTGGTGTCGAGATCGTTGTTGGCGGTCGAAAGCATCGCGTAGAATTTCTTCTGCGAGCAAGCCGCGTCGAGAACGTACTCTCCGGAAGCGTCGGATGCTTCGGTATTGTCTACGATGAACCATTCGCCCTTGTCACCGGAGAAGATCTCTTCGGTGATCGAGCCTGCGGCTGCCTTGCCGACCTTGATAGTGAAGGACTTGATCTCGCTCCTTACGCCCGATTTAACCTTAACGTTGATCTTGTATTCGCCGGGCTCGAGAAGCTTTTTGTTGGTGATGATCTTGTTGCCCTTTATAAGGAACGCTCCGTTGTCAGGACCGTTCTTGCTGCTGGTAACGAATGAATATTTATAATTGCTGCCGTCGCCGCCCTTTGCGGATAATGCGGCAATCACGCCGCCGTCCATCGCGCGTGCGGTGAGGGCCTTGGTCTTTTTCTGGGTCAGTGTGAAATCACTGATGTAAGGCTCGTCCGAAACGATGGTAACGTCTGCCTTGGGCTCTGCGTAATGCTCTGTGTCGCCCTCGTACTTGTAAACGGTCTCCCATGAATCGTTAAGCAGGCATACAAGGAATCCGCACCTGTCGCCGAACTTATAGCCCTGTTTGTCGGCTACGGGCTGCATGAGCTCATAGGGAACCTCTACGATGTAGGTCGATCCGTCCTGTGAAACCGCATATCCTACGTAATCAACCTCGGTTCCGGGCCATCCGCCGCCCTCGGACAGATAGAGGAATCCGTTCTCGAGAAGGAACTCATATCCGCCGCCGTCGTTCTGGTAACCTGTGGTGCGGTCATCGTCCATATCCATATAGATCTGGAAATAGCACCACTTGGAAAGCTCGTTGACCGTGAACAGGAAATCGACGCTGTCCTCGTCGCAGTAAGCGGCGATCCTGTCGAATGCTCCCACGGGCTCATCAACGATGTTGATGATGTCTTTCCAGCCGTCGATTTTGTCCTCTGCCGCAAATACTTCATCCTCGGCATGAACAGGACGAGTTTCGCTCAGTGCGCTGAAAACGGATAACGTCATAACCCCCGTTAAGACGAATGCAAGTATCCGTGCAACAGCACCGCGAAACATGTTACGTTGCTTGTGCATTGCAATACCCCCTTCAAATATTTTGTTTTGAGAAAAGTGAAAATGTTTTTGGACAATATTCCCAAAAGAAACAGTACACTTCTCCGAATTTATGCAATCTTGCACAAAGATTACGACTAAACTATATCACGAAATTTCGTTGATGTAAACGTGAAATTTCGTAATGTTTCATAAACGAATTTATAATTTTGGTTGCATTGTTTATGAAATATGCTATCATCATAGCAGCGGCGGCATGAACCGTCCGGAAACACAGGGGGGAATATATAATGAAGAAAATAACAGTTTATCTGGCGGCCGCGGCACTCGCGTGCGGACTGCTGGCGGGGTGCGGCTCGGGAAAGACGCCTGTAGTGACAGATGTTCCTGCAGTGACAGAGACACCCGAGGTTACGCCGGAATCGGATCCGACGGCAGCACCTGAGGTAAACGCGGAACCTGAGGTTACTGCAGAACCTGCAGTTACAGCAGTAGCCGGCGAAAACGGCATCATCACGGTCGGGACCGATGCGGCAACGATAGCTGAGGCTGTAGAGATGGCAAAGGCGGGCGACGTGGTATTTTTGCCTGCGGGGACCTATACGGAGAGCGTTGCGGTCGAAAAGGACGGCATTACGCTTCGCGGCGAGGACGGGACCGTATTTGACGGGACAGGCATCGATATCGACGATGACAACAGCGTGGTGATCTATGTGAAAGGCAGCGGCATCACGGTCGAGAACATCGAGATCCGGAACTTTATCATCGAGGGACCTTCGGATTATTGCCCGATAGGCATTCAGGTGGCCAAGGGCTCATCGGATATTACGGTCAGGAACTGCAAGGTCCACGACCACGGATTTAAGTATGATTACAGCACCGATGACGATAATTACAACGCTCACGGCATATATGTGAGCGGAGGCGTGAACAGACAGACGACCAATGTGCTCGTGGAGGGCTGCGAACTGTACAACCTGCATCTCGGGAGCAGTGAATCGCTCGTGTTCAACGGAAATGTGGTCGGTTTCGAGGCCAGGGGCAATTACATCCATGACTGTGACAATATCGGCATCGACGCGATCGGATATGAGCAGGACGAGGACAATGACAACGACAGCGCGAGGAACGGAAAGATCCACGGGAACCGCGTTGAGGGCATCTGCTCCGATCCGGCGGTCAATCCCACTTACGATTCGATGTGCGCCGACGGCATCTATGTTGACGGCGGCCGCGATATCGAGATATTCGACAATTTCGTGATCAACTGCGATATCGGCATAGAGGTCGCGAGTGAGCACGCGGGAAAGGTGACCTCCGGCATCAATGTTCATGACAATGTGCTGGCGTACAACAATTCCTGGGCGGGCATCTGCATCGGAGGTTACGACCCTGAGGAGACCGGAACCGCAAAGGCCTGCACCATAAAGAACAATACCGTTTACAATACCGACAGCTACTGCATCGTGGTCCAGTATGCTTGCGATGAGTCGAATGTCATCGAGGACAATATCTTTGCTGCCGGAGAGGACGGCATCGCGTACGGAGACGAGTTCGATGAGCTCAGCCGCGGCAATACGATCAGGAACAATAAATTCACGATCGATATGGCGGAGTTCGGTTACCCCGAAAACGAGCAGATCACGGTAAAGAGCGTGACCGTGGATAAGGAGAACGGGAACGTAAAGATCGACTATTGATATGAAATGCATACGGATCGCTTCAAAAGCACTCGCCCCCGCGGGTGCTTTTGTGCTATACTGTGTGTATCGGGGAGCGCATATTGACTGCACATGGATGTATGAATAAAAGAAACGGAGAATCGAAATGAAGAGAAGCGGATCATTTACAAGGATCGCGGCGCTGATGCTGGTACTGATGCTGGCGGCGGCCGCGGCGGGATGCAATAAAAAGGCGCCCGACGTAACAAACGTAACGCCCGTAACGGATATGCCTTCCGCAGGGCAGGATGATGCAAAGGCCACACCTACCGCGTCACCCACCGAGGCGCCCGCGACACCTACGCCGGAACCCACAAAGGAGCCGACGGCCACACCGACACCCGAGCCTACGGCTGAGCCGACAGAGGCACTGCCTGAGCCTCCCGACGGAAAAGATTCTGCGGTCAAGGTTTCTTCCGTAGAGGAGCTGGTGGAGGCGATCGCGCCCGGAGCGGTGATCCTGATCGAGGCGGGCCGCTACAATGTCGGCGAATTTGAAGACAGATTTGAGACGGTTGAGGATATCTACGCATGGAATGATGCGCATGAATATGTTGAGTTCGAGGGCGTATATGACGGATGGCAGATCGTTGTCAAAAACGCGGACGGTATCAGCATCTCGGGTCCCGGGCCGGATATGTCGGCAGTCGAGCTCGTTACCGATCCCCGTTATGCTGCCATACTGACATTTAAGGACTGCAATGATATCTCGCTTCACTGCATGACGATGGGACATACGGATAAGGGCGACTGCACGGGCAATGTTGTCGATCTGATCCGGTGCAAGAACGTTTATATGAGCGAGCTCGATCTGTACGGCTGCGGCGTATACGGCATAGGTACGTCGGAGGAGACCGGGGATCTGTATGTGAGCAACTCGGTGATCAGGGACTGCGCATACGGCCCCTTTGATATCGAGCAGCCGGCCGGAGACTTTAATTTCCTTGACTGCCGCATGACAGGCTCGTATTGGGGCGGATCGTTCGACTATAATCTCTCGTCGCAGCTCAGCTTTTACCGCTGCACGTTCGGTGATGGCGAGTCGAACGAATGGTATTTCGTTGACCATGTTTACAAAGAGGACTGCGTTTTTGCGGAGATTACCGAGTATCCCGACTATGGGGAGGAGTATCCGGATTATTCCGATATGGAGATCCCGGAGCTCGAGCTGGAGAGCGCGCAGCAGGTGCCCGCTGAGAGAGAGGCGATCTCGGGAACGGGATGGAGCGCGGTCTATTCGCAGGATGTCCTGACGGATCAGCTCACTTATGTCGGCATGGGCAGCAACTTCCGCGATATCGCGTTTTCGTTCTACACCGACGATTATATGCCGGGGCAGGGCTGGTATTGCTATGACGGCGATTTCTACGATCTGACATGGGACATCACCGACGACGGAATGGTAAGGTTTGAGACCGACAGCCTTGGGACTCTGTTCGCCGCGATATTTAAGGTTCCGTCATCCGACGGGACGGGTACCGTAAACTGGCTGAGAGTCGCGATAGGAGACGAGACATTCTGGCTGTATTGATCTGCAACAAAAATATTTAGCACATTGAAAAAATATTGTCCGCGTGGTAGAATTGTTGTAGGAGGTATTGGGGTATGAGTCTAGAGAAATCTGATGAATTAAAAGAACTGATATCCGCTGCACGGGGTGAAGAAAAAGCGGATCTGGTCCTGAAAAACGCAAAGGTGCTGAACGTATTCACGGGTGAGCTCGAAGAATGCGACGTAGCTATCAGGAACGGCTATATAGCCGGCCTGGGCAGCTATGAGGGCTATGCCGAGATCGACCTGGCGGGCAAGATAATATGCCCGGGTCTGATCGATGGACATATCCACATCGAGAGCTCGATGCTGGCGCCGTCGGAGTTTGCCAAGGCTGTTCTGCCGCACGGCACCACGGCGGTTATCTGCGATCCTCATGAGATCGCGAATGTGGCGGGAGCCGAGGGACTTTCCTTTATGCTCGAGAGCAGTAAGGACCTGCCTTTCGAGGTATTCTTTATGCTGCCGTCGTGCGTTCCCGCGACGCCTCTCGATGAGGCCGGAGCCGAGCTGAACGCCGCTTCGCTGAACAGTTTCTACGCGAATATCCGTGTCCTGGGACTGGCGGAGCTGATGAATTCCTACGGCACAGTGCGCAACGACCGCGAGATCATCTCCAAGATCCTGGGCGCTCAGGACCATGAGAGGCTGATCGACGGACACGCGCCCGGACTGACGGGCCGCGACCTGAACGCGTATGTGGCGGCGGGCGTTGAGTCCGATCATGAGTGTTCCACCGCCGAGGAGGCCATAGAGAAGCTTAAGCGCGGCCAGTGGATCATGATCAGAGAGGGTACCGCGGCGAAGAATCTTAACGCGCTGCTGCCTTTGTTCGATGACAAATACTGTGACCGCTGCATGCTTGTTACCGATGACAAGCATCCGGGCGATCTGATCGAGCTCGGACATATCGACTATATCATCAGAGAGGCCATAAAGGCCGGCAAAAAGCCTGCCAACGCCATTAAGATGGCCAGCTTCAACGCAGCCTCGTATTTCGGCCTCAAGCACCGCGGAGCGATTGCGCCCGGCTACAGAGCCGATCTGCTGGTGGTTTCCGACCTTGAGGAATTCAGGGTTGAAAAGGTATATAAAAAGGGCAAGCTCGTGGCCGAGGACGGAAAGATATGCATCGATGTGCGCGATTTCAAGGGCAGGGAGGACGAATATCCGAGAGTTTACCACAGCTTTAAGATGCGCGAACTCAGCCCTCAGGACTTTGTGCTCATGGAGTCAGGCAGCCAAAAGCGCGTGATCGAGATGATACAGGGCGAGCTGCTCACCAAAGAGCTCATAGTTCCCGCGAATCTCGAGCGTGCTGCGGAGTGCGCTGTCGAAGGACACAATACGCCCGCACGCGGCGTAGAGCTGGATAAGGACATCATAAAGATCGCCCTGGTCGAGCGCCATAAGAATACCGGACATGTCGGCGTGGGCTTTGTAAAGGGCTACGGCATTAAATACGGCGCTATCGCGTCGAGCGTTGCCCATGACTCGCACAACCTGATCGTGGCCGGAACGAATGACGAGGATATGGCCGTTGCGGCAAATGCCGTCCGCGAGAATGAAGGCGGTCTGGCCATCGCTGTGGACGGACGCGTGCTTTCCACACTGCCTCTGCCTATCGGCGGCCTTATGTGCGACCGCGACGCGGAATACGTAGAAGACAAGCTGATCGAGATGAAAGCCCAGGCGCGCCTGCTCGGCGTTCCCGACGGCATCGATCCGTTCATGACGCTCGCGTTCATGGCGCTGCCTGTTATCCCGAAGCTGAGGATCCTGACCAAGGGCCTTGCGGACGTCGATACACAGAGCTACGTGCCGGTACTTTTTGAGTGATAAGCGAATGCCTCAGTCGGCGAAGCCGTATCAGGCGATAACAGCGCAATTGCAGGCTGAATACTTGCAATTGCGCTGTTTTGCTTGACATTTCCCCCGCGTTGGGGTACACTTCGACCTGTAATAAATACAGAAAGAGGTAAGCATCATGAAGAGAGTTATTTCTATTCTGATGCTGCTCGTACTCGCGACTGCACTTTGCGCATGCAAAGGCGGTACCGAAAACGGGGGAACCGAATCGGTTTATTATGGCGGAAAAATAACAGTTGGAATAACCCAGGATTTGGACAGTCTTGACCCACACAAAGCAGTAGCGGCAGGAACAAAAGAAGTTCTGTACAACATTTTCGAAGGACTTATCAAGGTTGATAAGGACGGCAATTTTGTTCCCGCGGTTGCTTCGTCTTATGAGATCTCGACCGACGGTCTGAAGTACACATTCGTGCTTCGCGACGGCGTGAAATTCCATAACGGCAAAACAGTGACTGCAGAGGATGTAATATATTCACTCAAGCGTGCGGCCGGTCTGTCTGAAACTCCCGAAGCGGATGTTTCGACTGTATCGGCTTTTAAAATTATTTCCGACATAACAAGCGAGGGCAAAAACGTTGTTGTGACTCTTTCGAGCCCCAACACCGAGCTCATCGGTTACTTCACAAGCAGCATCATTCCGTGCGATTACACGGAGCAGGCGACCAAGCCCGTAGGCACCGGTCCCTTCAAATTTGTTTCCTATTCTCCTTTAACTTCGATAGTTCTGGAGAAAAACGAAGACTACTATGTAAAAGGCGTTCCTTATCTCGATGAGGTGACCTTCAAGATCTGCGCCAACACGGATTCGGCCTTCCTCGAGCTCCTCGGCGGAAGCATTGACGTGTTCCCGTATCTGACCAACGATCAGGCAGCGCAGCTTAAGGGCGTAATGAACGTCGTAGACGGCACAATGAACCTTGTTCAGGCGCTTTTCCTGAACAACGCCGTAGCACCCTTTGACAATGCAAAGGTAAGACAGGCAATCTGCTATGCGATCGACCGTCAGGCCCTGATCGATGTTGTAGCGGGCGGCAAGGGCGAGATCATCGGAACCAACATGTTCCCTTCGTTCGCTTCGTACTACGAGAAGGATCTGGTTAACAGCTATCCTTATGACACCGCCAAGGCAAAGGAACTCCTCGCCGAGGCAGGTTACGCCGATGGTTTCACCTTTACGATCACCGTTCCTTCAAACTACGATTTCCACGTAAGGACCGCGCAGATCGTTGTGGACCAGCTGGCAAAGGTCGGCATCACCGCGAAGATCGAGCTCGTTGAGTGGTCAACCTGGCTGTCCGACGTTTACGTAGGCAGACAGTACACCTCGACAATCATCGGACTTGATTCGCAGCTTGCTCCTTCGGACGTTCTGAGATTCTATCCGACCGAGTCGTCGAAGAACTTCATGAACTACAGCAATACCGAGTTCGACGCGGTATTCGAGAAGGCAAAGTCCACTACCGACAGCAAGGACAAGATCGCTTACTACAAGCAGCTTCAGCAGATCCTCACTGCCGATGCGGCCGCTGCATATCTGCAGAGCCCCGCACAGCTCGTAGCGGTAAGCAAGAATCTGGCAGGCTACACATTCTATCCCGTATATGTGCAGGATATGAGCACGATCCATTTTGTAACGGATCCGAAAGCAACTAAATAATGTAATCAATGCAATTCAAAGCCCCCGGCGCTTTACAGCACCGGGGGCTTTTGTTATACGTTTTTAATTGTTTGGCTTTTGCTTAGAGCCAAGGGAATAAGAACTTGATCCATCCCCAGATAGGATTCCAGGGCTGTGAGTCTTCAGCAGGAGCCTCTTCTTCTGCGGGAGCAGTCTCTTCAGCGGGAGCTTCTTCCTCTGCAGGAGCTTCTTCCTGAGCGGGAACTTCTTCCTGAGCGGGAGCCTCTTCCTGAGCGGGAGCTTCTTCCTCAACAGGAGTTTCTTCCTCTACAGGAGCCTCTTCCTCTACGGGAGCCTCTTCCTCTGCAGGAGCCTCTTCCTCAACAGGAGCCTCTTCCTCTACGGGAGCTGCTTCCTCGGCAGGAGCTTCTTTCTCAGCGGGAGTTTCTTCCTCTGCAGGAGTCTCAGCTACAGGAGCTTCAGACTCAACGGGAGTCTCATCGTCAGCAACTGCAACCTGCTTCTGTGAATCTGTTGCGATTCTCTCAATCTCTGCTGCAGCTACCTTTGCGGTGTTAAGTTCAACGCCATTCTCAAGGGCCTTGAGAGCATTTGAACCTGCCTCAGCATTGTTTTCCGAATCCCACTGATACAGACCTGATACAGGCCATACCTTTGTCGGGAACTGACCGAGTGAATAAGCTTCAACCCATTCCTCTTCGGTCTCAGAATCGTAGTAATCTGCAATAGCGTAAAGCGTTACATCATCGGTTCCATCGTAGCAGCTGTAGAAGATGAAACCTGTCTCATCATCGTAGTAGAGTGAACTGTATTTCCATTCTCCGTTAGTGCTGATACCAGTCTCGCCGATTGCCTCACCGATGACACCC
>JAEEGH010004836.1_pt1 | contig 34282 bp, 18 predicted proteins | sample 9134181 | NCBI WGS metagenome assembly JAEEGH01 (sample SAMN16246544, study PRJNA631951) | gut metagenome | biome: gut microbiome; feature: rumen; material: DP-attached | host: Bos | place: Iran: Karaj | collected 2018-10
TCTTGAAGTTTCAAGAGTTGTAAACAATGCCATTATTGACCGTGTTCTTAACGGTGTAGTAGTAGAAACGGAACTTGGTTCTTATTCTGCAAGGGTAATAGGAAGATTTGACAGCAATCGGTCCGATTTCAATTCAGAAAAACACCATGTAGATGTCTTTTTCCGTTCAGGAAAAAAGGTTAAGGAGCTTGCATCCAGAATTAAACCAAGAATTGCCCAGGGTAATATCGTAATTCCACAGCTTATTACATACCATGATGTTTTAAGCGGCGGAGACGAAATATTAACTCCTGGCGGATTCTTTGAAATTACAGGCAAGAATCTTTGTGTAACGGGGGATGATCCGGAAGTAGGCCTTTACTTTGTAAACACCGAAGATGAATCAAAAACTGTAAAACTTGAAGAATCTTTGCTTGGAAATAACACACAGGGTAAACTTGCCTTTGTTGTTCCTCAGTTAGAAAGCGGTACCTATGTGCTCAAGCTTGTAACTCTGTGCAACAAAATAAAGCCAAGAAAAGAACTTTTAGAATACCTTGATACAAAGGAGCTTAAAGTAAACTAGGGGGAGCTGAACAATCTGTAAGGCGTCTTGTACTTCATCTTGACACCTCGCACACATTTCGTAATAATTAAATTAATTACGGCAAAGAGGTCGTAGAAAAGATTTTGCTATGGGCGAAGTTTTTTCTACGGCCTCTTTTTTTGTCTGGGGGAACTAAAATGGCAAAACCAACAGGATTTATGGATTATAAACGGGTTGAAAACGGAAATGTTGCACCTGATGTGCGTATTGCGAATTTTAAGGAATTTCATCCGAAGCTGGACGAAAAAGCACGTCTTGAACAGGCTGCACGCTGCATGAACTGCGGTGTTCCTATGTGCCAGAGTGCAATCAGGCTTGCAGGCATGGTAACAGGCTGTCCGCTCCATAATTATATTCCTGAATGGAACGATGCCCTTTATAACAGGCAGTTTGATATGGCCGCCTGGCGTCTTTTAAAAACTTCAAGCTTCCCGGAATTTACAGGCCGCGTTTGTCCTGCTTTGTGCGAAAAGGCTTGCAACTGCGGAAATCCTGTCTGCAAAGACGGGGCAGTTACAGTTCACGAAAATGAGCTTTATATAATAGAAAAAGCTTTTGAATCCGGCTACATGAAGCCCCAGATTCCGGCTGTTCGCAGCGGGAAAAAGATTGCCGTAATTGGTGCAGGTCCTGCAGGTCTTGCTGCTGCTGACTGGCTTAACCGCCGCGGTCACAGCGTAACTGTTTACGAGCGCGAAGACAAGGCCGGCGGACTTTTGATGTATGGTATTCCTAACATGAAGCTGGACAAAAAAATCGTAGACCGCCGCATTGAGCTAATGAAGGCAGAAGGTGTTGATTTTATTTTCAATGCTGATGTTGGACGCAGCTATTCTGCAAGTCAGATTATGCAGGACTTTGATGCAATTGCTCTCTGCTGTGGTGCAAAAAAAGCGCGCGCCCTTACAGCTGCCGGCGTAGACACAAAGGGTGTTATGTTCGCCGTAGACTTCCTCAAGTCAGTTACAAAGAGTGTTATCGCAACCAGCGGTGCCCTTGAAAAAATCGGAATTGAACCGGCAAATAAACAGATTGATCAGATGCTGCTTCAGGATTTTGGAATTGAAGTTGAAGGAAAGGATGTAGTAATTGTAGGAGGTGGTGATACAGGAAACGACTGCTGTGGTTCTTCGATTCGTTTGGGCTGTAAATCTGTAACTCAGATTGAAATGATGCCTTGTCCTCCTGTTGAACGCGCTGCAAATAATCCATGGCCACAGTGGCCTAAGACCCTCAAGGTTGATTACGGTGCAGAAGAATCAATTGCAAAGTTTGGCCACGACCCTCGCGTTTATGAGACTACCATAAAAGAAGTTATCAGTGAAAACGGTCACATCAAAGCTGTAAAAACAATTGAAGTAGAATTCCAGACAATTGACGGAAAGCGTCAGCTGGTAGAAAGAGCGGGCACAGAAAAGACTCTGCCTTGCGACCTCCTTCTTGTTGCTGCCGGTTTCGTAGGCTGCGAAGAATACACCGCTCAGGCCTTTGGTACAGAACTTGGTCCTCGAGGAACAGTTGCTTCCCAGGGCGCCGAAACTCCAGGCCTTGCCAGCCCAAACGGCTATGCCACAAGTGTAGAAAAAATCTTCACCGCCGGCGACATGCACCGCGGCCAATCCCTGGTTGTCTGGGCCATCGCCGAAGGCCGTGAATGCGCCCGACAAATTGATGAATATCTTAAGTAAGCTAAAATAAATAATAAAGGCATCGGTGGTCGAAACCTCCGGTGCCTTATTAATTTGTAACGTCATGCTGAACTTGTTTCAGCATCTTTTAATAGATCCCGAAACAAGTTCGGGATGACAGTTTGTATTAGCGGTCAAATCCATCCATAGTCTGGATCTTTCCGTCTGGTTTGAATGTAAGCTCGCGGAACTTTACGTTGCGCTTCTGGTTGATTCCCTTTGAGCGTTCACAGTCGTGGTAGAAGAGGTACCACTTGCCGTTGAACTCGAGAATTGAGTGGTGAGTTGTCCATCCCAAAACCGGGCTCAAAATACATCCGCCATAAGTATATGGTCCGTAAACATTCTTGCTTGTTGCATAGCACAAAAGGTGTGATGTACCGGTTGAATATGTAAAGTAGTAAGTATCACCCTTCTTGAAGAGCCATGGATCTTCGAAGTAGCGGCGAACATCGTCTCCTCCAGTGAGAGGATCTCCGTTTTCATCAACAATAACCAGGTCGCGGAGGTCTTCTGCAAGCTCCTTCATATTATCTTTAAGAAGAGCGATTTTTGGTGTACATGCAGGTTCCTTTCCCTGAGGTTCCTTGTTGTCAGCGCTCCACTTGTTGTTGCGGTACTGGTCGAGCTGGCCGCCCCAGAGTCCGCCCATTGTAAGATAGTATTTGCCGTCTGTATCTTTGAAACAGCATGGGTCAATAGAATATGTTCCCTGGATATAGTCATCTTCCGGAGTGAAAGGACCTTCCGGCTTGTCACCAACTGCAACACCTACACGGAACATTCCGTTCTTGTCGCGGGCTGGGAAGTAGAAGTAGTATTTTCCGTCCTTTTCTTCGCAGTCAGGAGCCCAGAGCTGCTTGCTTGCCCATTTTACATCCTTGAGTGTGAAAACACAGCCGCAGTCGCGTGGATAAGTTTCTGTGTCTTTCATTTCGTAAACATGATAGTCCTTCATGTCGTACTGATCGCCGTTGTCATTGCTTTCTACGTCGATGTCTTCGTCATGAGAAGGATAAATGTAAATCTTTCCGTTGAAAACGTGTGCGGAAGGGTCAGCTGTGTAAAGATCGTTTACAAGTGGTTTTTTTTCGATACTCATATAAACTCCTGTTAGTACCTCTTTTAAGGCTACAAATTTAGGCAACCGGTTGCCTAGTTTATTTCATTATATTGTGAAGTGGTTTAATGTTCAATCGGCGGTATTACCTAGGTCCCTTCGACTCCGCTCAGGAACCTCTATTTGATTGCCCCCGGAGTTTCCAGCTCGGCATTACGGGCGGCACACCAGGTACCTTTTTTAAGGGCTTTGTCCAGGTCTTCTGTCTGCAGGTATTCGTAAAGGAAGCCTGCATTAAAGCTGTCGCCGCAGGCAATTGTGTTGATTGCGGTAATTTTTTCGGTAGGGCACTCGGCAAATTGGCCGCGGGCTGCAGCATAGGTTGAGTCTGGGCCACGGGTTACCACGATGATGTTGCCAAGTTCGCGGCTTTTTTCTGAAATGGCGTCCTGCAAAGGCTTTGTGTTTAATTCCGGGAAGGTAGCCCGGAATTCTTCTTCGTTGATTTTGATTATTTCCGGCACTGTTGCAGCCAGAGTTTTCTTTAAATCTTCGCCAATAAAATCAGCCAGAAAAATCTTTCCTGCATCACGGGTCATTCCGGCAATAGTTGCGTAAAGGTCTTCGCTCCAGATTTTTGGACGGCTTCCTGCCAGAAGAACGGCTTCTACTTCCGGCAGAATATCATTAATCACTTTAAGGATTTTGATTTCTGCAGAGGCAACAGCCTTGAGGTCATCCTCGCTTTCTAAAAGAGGCTCTCCAACTACAAGTTCGGTAGTTGTGCCAGCGGTGCGGTCCAGCAAGGTCCAGCATTCGCGGGTAAGGCCTGGGATGGTTGTATACAAAAGGTTCAGTTTGTCGCGGGCAGCGGCTTCTGTGAACATAGAAAGATTTTTTTCTCCAAGAGGACAAACAACAGTCGAACAACCCGCCTCCAGCTGTTCAAGCACGCGGGCAGAATTTACCGCCTTTCCCGAAGCATCCTGTCTGTAATGTTTTGAACGGTTTACTTTTTCGAGGGCAAGAGCGTCAAAGCTCACTGTTCGCTGGATTGTTGAACTCATGCAGATGCAAAGAATCTTTTTCATAAAATGTCCTTTATTTCGTAAATTGATTTCATGCGGATTGTTTTACCAGGCTTGCCTGTTTTATTAGCGGCTTTTGCCTTAATCATAGATTCAGCATCATCTGCCAGAGGCTTTCCATTTGGGCTGCCAATCAAAACTGCGGTTCCTCCAAGGGCAACCCAGCCGTCGGTATATTTCTGCATATCATCCAGAAAGAGCGTGCTTTCAACAGAGGCTCCGACCTTCTTCAAAGCTGCCATATAGGCATCCGGATAAGGTTTACCGTTAAAGCCCGCATCGCGGATATCAGTTACAGCCTCAAATAAATCAGCTATTCCAAGTTTTCCTAAAACTGTGTCTGCGTGCTCGTGGGGTGCGTTAGTCAAAACTGACATGGGCATATTAAGCGAAATCAAAAACTCGCGGAGTCCAGGCTGAGGAGGCAACTCGTCAGCTTCGTTCGAAGGATGAACATGAGCTAAAAAGCCTTCTATATCAGTTAAACCTTCTGCCCTGAGCCATTCCAGGGTTGTAGAGTAGTGCACGATTCTTTCGGCCCTGAGTTCAATGGCCTTTTCCATATCACAATGAAAAAAATCGGCAACACATTCCAGCATGCGGCGGGTAATGCCCTTGTCCATTGCGGAGCTTGCAGGGTAGAGCGTGTTATCCATGTCGAAAAGAAGGTGCTTATAGTTCATTGGGCTGATTATATCAGAATTTTTAACTAGCGTTAATGCATATCTCGTTGTAAAATATATGGCAGATGAATTCGTTTTTGTTCAACCATTTGAAATTTCAGATTGCCTCTATGACGATTCTTTTGATTCTGGAAGTAATTTACTTTTTACGTCCAAAAATCAAGCTGCTTTCTAATCGTATTTTTACAGTTCTTATGATTAGTGCCTTCGGCTATCTGATTTTCGATTTTGCAACAATTTTCGCCCTTGTTTATTATGATTACGTACCTCTGTGGTTTGTACGTTTTACACATCAGGGCTTTATTTTATTTCTTGATATTGCACTTTCGAGTATTTATCTCTATATGGATATCCTCAACCGTGAACAGAGACGCTATTCCAGAACAGAGCTTTCTTTGATTATTGGTTCTTACATTGTTGTTCTTGCTTCTATCATTTTTGCACCAATGTATTACTATATAGAAGAAGACGGCATTTATTCTTACGGCTTAATGGCAAACTGTGTATATGTTGTTCTGATTATTTATTCAGGAATGACAGTTTTCCAGACCTTGCGTCATATCAAAAATAAGGCTCACCGCAAACAGAAAATCTGCGTGCTTATGACTATGGCCCTGTGGATTGGCTTTGGCGGTGTACAGATTATTGAGCCTAGAATTCTTATTTCAAGCGTTGGTATTTCTGCAATTATCTTATTGATGTTCCTGTCGCTTGAAAATCCTTCTGAATATCTGGATAGCGAAACCCGAGCCTTTAACTATTACGCGCTTAAGGCTGTTTTACAGGAATTCCTTAGCCGTAAGAGAAACTTTGCAATTGTAAGCATGGAGCTGGATGAAGCTTCTATAATTGAAAGTTACGCAAGCAGCAATGTAATAGCTGAGGTTCTTATTGAAATCAGATCTTTTATAGAAAGAAACTTTAAAACTCCATGCTACCGAATGAACCGCATGACTCTTGCTTTTATTATTGACAGCAAGAAAATTGCAAAGCTTGACCTTTATCTTGAAATTCTGGCAGAAAGATTCTCTCAGACCTGGGAGCTTAAGACCAGATCTGTAAGACTTAATGCACATGCAAATGTTTTGTGTTGTCCGGAAGATTTTCCTTTTGACGGCATTGTTGATGAACTTCTTGATTTTGCCGAGGAGTCTGAAACTTACGGCCGTACAATCGGCTTTATAAGACGCATTGATGATAAGGCCCGCGAAAAACGTATCCGTCACCGTCAGATTCTTCATGTTGTTTCAGATGCTATTAAGAATGATGAAATAAGCATGTACTATCAGCCTATTTATTGTCTTAAGGAAAAGAAGTTTACTAATGCAGAGGCTCTGGTTCGTCTTAAAGACGATAAAACAATCGGCTTTATTTCTCCTGAAGAATTCATTCCTCTTTCAGAAAAGAAGGGCATGATTATGCCTTTAAGCAGCCTGATTTTTAATCACGTTTTCAACTTTATGGCTGAGAACAATCTTAAGAAAAAGGGTGTAAATCATATCGAAGTAAATCTTTCGGGCCTCCAGTCAGTAGATGCAAATCTTCCAAAGCTTATGAAGTCACTTTTGATGAAGCATAACATTTCGCCGGATAGTGTTAACCTTGAAATTACAGAATCCATAGCTGTTACTTCGGGCTATATGCTGCAGAAGAATATGGAAGAGCTTCGTAAGTTTGGCTGTTCTTTCTCTATGGATGATTTTGGCACCGGTTATTCAAACCTCTCTCGAATTGCCAAGGCCGACTTTGAAATGATTAAAATCGACAAGAGCCTTTTGTGGCCGTGTTTTAAGGAAGACGGAACAGAAGGAACAAAAAATGCAAAGATTCTTCTTGAAAATATGATTTCTATGCTGCTCAAAATCGGCCGTAAAATTGTTGTTGAAGGCATAGAAACAAAAGAGCAGTTTGATTATCTGGAAAGTCTGGGCATCACCTACGCTCAGGGTTTCTACTTCAGTAAGCCTATTCCAGAAGATGAGTTCTTAAAGTTTATTGAAGAAAAGAACTGTTAATCTCGTTCCGCTGTATTCTTGCTTGCCAGTCCCGCCATTTTACTAAAGGTCTTTTCAAGATACTGCGCCTCACCTTCAGAAAGACTTGCTCTGCTTAATACGCTGCGCCAGAAGTTTTCCATATCCTCGCGGCCAGGCATTTTGAAAAATCCGATTTTCTGCATATTATCAGTTATGGTTTGAACCGTGCGGTCTACGCGTTCGAGTGTGAGAGGGGTGTAGCCGCGGTATGACTCTCGCGAAGAGGCCAGACTTTTTCTGAAAAGATGATAACTCATAATCTGAACCGCATGGCTGAGGTTGAGTGAACCAAAATTATCTGATGAAGGAATTGTAACACCGAGATTGCACTGGTCCAGCTGCTCGTCGGTAAGGCCTGTACGTTCGTTACCGAAAATTACCGCAACCTTGCCACCGGTTTTCCCGTCCACGGCTCCGGTAATGTCATCCGCCATATCCGCAAATTCTTCCGGCAACAGGAGCTTTCCGCGTTTTTTACCGCGGCGTCGTGTAGTTCCCGCACAAATAGAGCAGTCTGCAGTAGCTTCAGTTATGGAATTATAAAAGTTGGCCTTATCAAAAATCGGCCCCGCATGAATCGCAAGTACATGAATATGCTCAAGGTCATAATCCGCTTTGTTACCCACAATACGAAGCTCGCTTATATCATTATTAGCCATAGCCCGGCAGGCAGCGCCAATGTTGCGCGACTCGTCGGGATGGTCCAGTACAATTACGATGTTGTTAAGATTCATGACTCCGATGATACTACATTGCGGGTCTTAAGTAAACGTAAGCTGTTCAGAACGGCGAGGATTGTAACTCCTACATCGCCGAAAACGGCAATCCACATGTTTGAGATACCGAGGGCGCTAAGGAGCAGAATTGTTCCCTTAATTCCCAATGCGCCGTAGAGGTTTTCGTAAACAATTCGCAGGGTGCGGCGGCTTGTTTTAATACCGTCTACAATCTTGCTTGGCTTATCTTCCATAATGATGATGTCAGCAGCTTCGATTGCGGCGTCACTTCCCATGCTTCCCATTGCAATGCCGGCGTCGGCGCGGGCAAGAACTGGGGCATCGTTTATACCGTCACCAGCAAAGATGAGGGTGCCGCGCTTTTTGCCTGTCTTGGAAAGATCTGCAAGCAGTTCTTCAACCTTGGCAAGCTTGTCGGCACTAAGCAGCTGGCTGTAGGCCTTTTTTAGTCCAAGCTTGGCGGCTACTGTATGAGCGGCACGTTCGTTGTCGCCGGTGAGCATTACTACATTTTCTACGCCGATTTTTTTGAGACCTTCTACAGTCTGGGCAGAATCATCTTTTATCTCGTCACTGATTACAATGTGGCCGCTGTATTTTCCTTCGCTTGCTACATGGATAACAGTACCGTCCTGGTGCTCGCTGCATTCGCTGTAGGCAATGCCAAACTGATCCATAAGCTTTGTATTACCGGCCAGAACTTCCTTTCCGTTTACAAGCGCTTTAATTCCCTTGCCTGCAATTTCCTCTACATTTTCGAGCTTTACGTTATCGCAGCATTTGTCGTGATGTGCGGCCTTGAGAGAAGCAGAAATAGGATGTGTAGAAAACATCTCTGTATGAGTTGCAAGAGCCAAAAGCTCTGTTTCTGTAATAGAAGGATCGGTTGCGTGAATGTGTGATACAACAAAGTTTCCTTTTGTAAGGGTACCGGTTTTATCGAATACCGCAGTCTTGGTGCGGCCAAGTGCTTCGAGGTATACACTACCCTTTATCAAGATTCCCTGACGTGCAGCAGCAGTAATACCACCGCAGAAAGACAGAGGAATAGAAATTACAATTGCACATGGGCAGCTTACTACTAAGAACATAAGGGCCCGGTAGAACCAGGTTGTCCAGGTTTGCTGCCAGCCCCAGTTGCCGGTTTTGAATCCGATTATGAGGCTTGGAATGATTGCGAGTGCCAGGGCTGAATAAACTACGATTGGTGTATAAACCCGGGCAAAGCGTGTTACAAACTGCTCTGATTTTGTCTTGTTTTCTGTTGCGTTTTCTACAAGCTCTAAGATGCGCGAAAGTGCTGAATCTCCTGCGTGACGGGTTGTACGGATTTCCAGAACGCCATGCATGTTGATTGAACCCGACAGGACTTCGCTTCCAACAGCAACATGGCGAGGAATGCTTTCTCCGGTAAGGGCCGATGTATCTACAAAACTGTCGCCGTCTACTACTACTCCGTCGATTGGGATACGGTCGCCAGGCTTTACAATAATTACAGAATCTGTTTCTACGTCGTCCGGTGCAACCTCGCGGGTTTCGGTTCCTACTTTGAGGGTTGCGTGGTCGGGACGCAGCTTTGCAATTTCTTCTATTGAATCATGCGATTTTTCCAGAGCATAGTCTTCAAACTTTTCGCCAACCTGATACAGGACCATGATGGCAGCAGCTTCGGGGAACTCGCCCAGACACATAGCGCCGATAGAAGAAACGCCCATCAAAAAATTTTCGTCCATGAGCTCGCCGTGGAAAAGTCCGCGCACTGCATTTACCAGAACGCCTTTTCCGCAGATGATGTAGGCAATAAAGCAGCATACCATCATTATAAGTTCAAATAGGTCTACGCGGACGCCAGGGATATGCATGCTCGCAAGGCCCGGAAGCCAGGTGGCAAGCGGCAGGTGTTCCATGAGTTCTGCAATTACAAAAAATACCGCCGCAATGATGATGGCTTTTACGCTAAGCTCGTGCTCTTCTTCGCCATGGTCGTGACCGTGGTCATGTCCGTGATGGTGGTGTCCATGCTCGTGTCCGCAGCAGCAGTCGTGGTCGTGATGGTGCTCGTGTTCATGCTCGTGCTCGTGCTCATGTTCATGTTCATGTTCATGTTCATGTTCATGCTCATGTTCATGCTCGTGATGGTGCTCATGATGATTTTCATGCTCGTGCTCGTGTTTATGTTCTTCCATTATTCTTCCTCCAGTATATGCTCAATTCCGCATGCGATTATCTGTTCTACATGCTCGTCTGCCAGCGAATAGTAAATTTCTTTACCGTCGCGCCTTGTTTTTACAAAGTTAGAAACCCGCAGCACCTTTAACTGGTGCGAAACCGCCGAGGCACTCATTTTTACGCGTTCTGCAATGTCGCCCGCACAAAGCTCCTGCTCTTTAAGGGCATACAAAATTCTGAACCGCGTAGAGTCTCCAAAAACCTTGAAAAAATCGGCACAGGCAAAGATTGTATCTTCGCTTAAGGCTTCATTTTTATTGTTGTCGTTCATACATTTGAGTATATATTCAATTGAATGTTTATTCAAGTGTTTAGGCAAAAAAAAAACCGGGGAAAGTGACTTTTTTTGCTGCCCGCTGTATAATAAAAGCATGGATGACAAAGAATACTACAGTTTAATGAACCGCTCCGCTTCCTGGCAGCTGCAGCAGGCCCTTAAAAAGAAATCTAAGGCCCCCGCCGGCGCCCAGACAAAAAATGCATCCTCTTTGCCGGGAGATGCCCCTACCTACACCAGCCTTGAACTAAGACAGGGTTCCGCCGATGCACAAATGTTGATGGAAAAGAAATAAAAGGATTCGAGTGTAATCTTGGAATTCGTAGATTCCACTCGCATTAATAAGAGCCTTATCAAAAAAAATACAAGTGTAATCTAGCATTTCGCAATTTACACTCGCATTTTTAACAAGATTTCCATAAAATATGCGAGTGTTATCCTGGAAACTACAGTTTACACTCGCATTAACAAGAGTCTTACCCAAAAAAAATGCGAGTGTAGTCCCCCATTTCGTAAATTACACTCGCATCAAGACCCGTTTTTCCCAATAATATACGAGTGCAACCCAGAAAATTGCAATTTGCACTTGCATTCAAAATGCCGCTATCCACAAAAAAAGAAGATTAATCTGGCATATAATGACGCCTTGGCATGTTTAAAGCCAATTTTTCAGTTTAAACATGCCTGAACCCATAGTTCACAAACATAATAAGCATGTTTAAAACCTCTAGTCTGCTTTAAACATGCCCGGACACATACGATCCAAGCAAAACCAGCATGTTTAAAAACACCTTCGCAATTTAAACATGCCTGCAAACCTGAAATTCCATAAAAAAAGGCATGTTTAAACCCGCTTTTGCAGTTTAAACATGCCGGCAATTTACACTCACATATTCAAAAAGATTTCTAAAAAATTTGCGAGTGTACTCCTAGAATTTACAGTTTACATTCGCACTAATAAGAGACTTATCAAAAAAAAATACAAGTGTAATCTAGTATTTCACAATTTGCACTCGCATTTTTAACAAGATTTCCCTAAAATATGCGAGTGAAATCCTGAAAATTGCAATTTACACTCGCATTAAAAAGTCTCTTATCAAAAAAAATGCGAGTGTAATCCACCATTTCGTAAATTACACTCGCATCAAGGCCAGCTTTTCCCCAATAATATGCGAGTGCAATCCATCAAATTGCGGTTTCCACCTGCATTGTTTATGGAGAAATAATAAGCGTCGTTCTAAATGATCTTGTTAATATTCCAGATAACTAGATTCATAATTATAGCCTGAAATAATTAACAGACATTTTTCGTCTTTGTCACATTCGTAATAACATTGAAAACGATAATCATGGTTACCGTCTCCTAAAGTATGAGAAGCCAACACATCTGCAAATATAAATGGGCTTATAGAACCGCCATTAGTAACATGCTTTGGTCTTTCAGAACTATTTTCACTGGAGCTATTACTTAAAGGATGATAATAATAATCATGTCCATCTACATTACAATTTCCTACGTCTACATTGTCATAGTATTCAGATTGAAGACTAATATCATTGTCTAAAGTACTTCCACCTGGCAACGGACTCCAGCTCATTTTTCCATAAAGAGTAACAACCAGTTTGTCCCCGCTATGATGATCCTCATTACCTACAACATCATTAATTTTGACATTCATTTCATAGCGAATCTTATCTTCACGATATTCACTACGGAAAACATACACTTTTTCACTGGCATCAAATTTAATACAGTTAAAGTATGCGCCATATTCTAACTGAGAATCATCTATTCCCTGGTTTATGTCAACATCGAAATGAAGCTGAAGATATTTTTCTTTACCAGAAGCATAGTTTACAGGAATAATAAAACTATCAGAAAGATCCTGAACAGATAATGTAGCTATATCTGCATCCTTTTCTGCTGGAGACAAAGCTTCCCAACCGGACTTCTGAAATTTATAATTTAATTTATCAATACTAACATCGTTTGTATGAGAACCCTTTGGTGATAATCCATTCATAACAAATACAAGAGTATCTGCGTTTGCAAAAGTCTGATCTCCAAGCAAATCTTCAAGAGGAATAGTTGCACGATAACGATACATAAGTACCAGCTGTTCATCATTCAAAACTTCCTCTTTTATAAAATTCACATCTGTATAATTCTGCAAATATGAATAAGTCTGCTTTCCAATGTGCATGTGTACGGAATCGTCAAAGTCGATGTTGTTTAGGGAAACTTTTATACTTTTGGCAAAAACTTCGTAGTCGAGTTCTTTTAATTCGCTGGTCAGATCAATTGCGCCGTTCTGGGCTTTTACTTCTACAGGGCCTTTTGAAGTACCGTCAGCATTAAAGCCTTCGGAAATAAAGGAGAAGGTGCCGCCGTGCTTAAAATGCGAATTGTCGTCAAAAACAAACTTGATTGAGCTTACTTCTTTACCGTTACCGCCGGAAGCTCCAACGTAGAGCTTTCCATTTACATTAGAGATAAACGAAGCAGCGCCATCATATTTAACAAACTCCGACATGTTGCGTTTTTCAACAGTACTGTTAGGATAAGTTATTTCCAAAGCAAACGGGCTTAAGGCATCGCGGCCAAGCAAAAGATCTACAGAAACAGGGCTTGTTGCATTTGCACTTACAGCAACATCCTCTGTCTGGCCGGAAAGCAAAATATAACGGGAGTTATCAGCACCATGTCCGTTTGTTGCTTCAGAAACTTCTGTTAATTGCTGATGAATAATATCTACAAATAATTTGTATTTCTGGTTTACAGGAAGCTTTTCAAATTTAAAAGGAATATTTTGCAAGCCTGTAAAATCCATTATATCGTCAACTTTGCATGTTACTTTTTCGGTTTTATAATCATAATAGCCTTTGGAACCCTCTATCTGAACGATAAAGGTGTATTCATATTCCATTTCATTCGAACCGGTTCTTGCTGTGTAGTTTGCCAGTTGTGCTACCGGGATTGTAAAACTGATGTCTCCGCTTTTTGTGGAATATTCATTTGTCCCGCACGATGCCAGCACAAAGCCTGTTAATAACATAAAAGCCAAAAAAAGTTTTTTCATATAAAGCCTCTGAATATAAAAATGTTCACCGATTTTTAACTTTAGAAATGAGATACTATAATTTTATACCATAAATATGGATAATTCAAGAAAAAGTATTATATATATAACAACCACTAATTATTCAGCGAAATTGTCAAAGCCGGGACTATGCCGTCGTGAGGGTCGTAAGAATTACTAGAATAACTATTGGTAGATTCACCAGTCGGTAAAACATCAGCAATATTAGTTATACTATTTGAACTTGGAGAACGTAACCACCAATAAGCTGTTGATCTTGGATCCCTTACAATAACCGTAGAAGGTCTATTCCAATAGCTTGATTGAACACTGATTCCCCCGCTTACATATTGTACACAATATACATGATGTGCTTTTGCATAATCTGTTACCAAACGTCTACGAGTATTATCTTTTTTATTATACAAATCAAATCCATATTCAGATTGTGTCATTTCCAGCTCGCTCAATAAAAAGATTTTGTCATAAGTATTATCACAAATATATAAATCTGCAGGCTCAATTTTTCCTGTTTCATCAATAGTAGTTGCTGTACTATTATCTACCAGTGTATAAGCAATTAATTCCTGGTCTTCTTCTGTAAATGCCGATTGCAAAAAGCCAATACCCTCATATTTTTTCTCCTGAGTATCGTCCGGTTCATAAGCTCCGTTCAAGTAAGCTCTGACATTTGAATATTTATAATTATTTGGATACACAATTTCTGAACCAATTATTTTTTCTTCTTTTGTATCGGAGAACAAAACTCCACCCATAAGAACATCTTCTGCCAATAAGAGTGCGTTACCTGTACCATTATAATCTGTTGTAAGAACACGCCATTTAATAGGTTCAACTTTGAAATAATTTACTTTATGCGCAGTCGCTAATTGCACAGCTGTTTTATCAGAATAGTAAACATAGTTTATGGTACTTGAATCGTTTTCAGAATAAAATCTATCATCCACACACCTGGCATACATATACCCATCATCTCCTTGATAATAAGTATTACCACCAAAAATTATTTCATCCAATTCATATATACGAACATTTTTATCCTTTATCGTCCTTGGCCACACACCAAAAGTCGCATAAGTTGCATTTGGACCGGCACTTCCGTCAGTTCCAGGAGGAAGAATTTTCATTTTTGCATATAGATAATATATATAGTTAGCCCAAAAAACATTATATCCAAGATCAAAGTATTCTAGATTATTGTCTCCACTCCAAAAGTCAAAAGTATATGTAGGATCTTCACAATCAGGCTCTTGAGGTATAGGAACCGGGGCGCCGTACAATCCCCTTACGGCTATTTCGTAAGTATTTCCATCATCCCAACTACCCCAATCAGAAACAAAATAATAGGTTATTGGAATTCTGTCATAATAAATCTTTACCACACTGCTACCATCTGCAGCAATTACACACTGCTCAAATGGTTTTCTGGTAAAGCCATCATAATCGCATACCGGTGCATTAGTCTGTCCTTCTGTGGTTCCTGTCTTATGTTCAGTTTTGGAATCATCTCTTTCGTAGCCTTCACCGCTAACGTTCTGGAACCAGTATTCAACCGTATATGCAGTTCCGGAGCTTGGACGCCAGGAGCAGATAAAACTCAAATCCTGTGCTCCAAACGCTTCCGGTACGGCCTCGTCCCAATCATTAAAATCATAGCCTTGCTTTTGAGGAAGTGCTGGTAAGATTACAGGGGCTCCGTAGAGGCCGCTTACTGTAATATTGGCGGTGCTGCCGTTCCAGTTGCCGCCGGAAGGATTAAAGGTGTAGGTTATGGTGTTTCTGTTGTAGTAAACTTTTACAACGGTGCTGCCATCTGCGGCAATCAAAGACTGGGTAATGGTCTGGCCTGTAAAGCCGTCGCAGTATTTTGGCTGTGCATTTGTCTGGGTCTGGGTGGTTCCGACTTTGTTTTCACTCTGGGTATCGTCAAGGTCGTAGCCGTTGCCGCTTACATTCTGGAACCAGTGTTCTACCTTATAGCGGGTTCCTGTTCCTGCTGTCCACTGGCCTGTAAAGCTAAGGTTCTGGGCGCCAAAAACTTCCGGAATACGTTCGCTCCATTCGCAGAAGGTGTAGCCTGCTTTTGCAGGATCATCTGGGATAGGTACAGCAGCACCGTAAAGACCGCTTACTGTTATGTCGTCTGTGCTGCCGTTCCAGTTACCGCCGGCCGGACTAAAGGTATAGGTTATTGTTTTTCTATCATAATAAACACGAACTACAGTGCTGCCGTCGCGCTGAATTGTTTTCTGGTCAATTTTTTGTGCGGTAAAGCCTTCAAAATCTGCAGCTTTTGCCTTTGTTGTATCCATGGACATGCCTTTAAGGCTCTGTGTGGCGTTTTTATCAAGCTCGTAGGTTTTTCCGTCCACAGTCTGCTTCCAGTGTTCTACGCTAAAGGTAACTTCAATTTCGTTTACGCTTACACGTATGTCATTAACATAACTGCTGCACGCTACCATTGCAAACAGAATAAGAAGCAAACCTAACTTTTCAAAAATACGACACACTTTTTTCATTTTTTCCTCCATTTTACAAATCAAAGACATAAAATATTCCAAGCCTTGCACCTGCAAATACAAGGCCCTGTGATTTTTGCGGGATAATACTCCAAAGCGGAGACAATTCAAGTTCAATACAATTGCTCAACATTTTTGGGTGCTTAAAGCGGAAAGACGGACACAACTGAATGACGCAATCAAGATAGGCTCTTTTAGGAAGTGTTCCATAGCCATCCTGAATCTTGGCACCCTGGTACATAAGTCCAATTTCTACAGAAGGTTGGGCCGAAAATCCTGATTCCCCGATAGGAATTGAATACCACACCCCGAGCAACTGAGAAAGCTGCCATGCATTAATAATCTTGTCATTCTTTGGAATTACACCTTCCCATTGAAGTCGCAGAGATTGACCAAAATTATCGATAAACCCGAATTCTACAGCCAAACCAGGCCCTGCAGCATTTTTAAAATAATTAGAAGCCTCGCCAATTGGAAACTGGCTGGTACCATAAAAGCCTGTACGAAGATTAAAAGCAAAAAGCGAAGAAGACAAAAAGAAAAGGCCAAAAATGAGAATAACTTTTGTAAACCTAAAAGAATAATCTTTTATATTCATAATTTTTTATAAATAACTTAATTAAATTATAAGCGAGGATTTTAGAATTCGCAACTTTTTATTTACATATCGCACCTTTGGATTTATCATATAAATATGAAGAAAATTCTTTGTGTTTGTTTTAGTGCAACGTTCCAGAGAACGGTTATTTTTGATTCATTTTGTGAAGGGGCGGTAAACAGGTCAAGGCGATACAGTCTTTATGCGTCGGGAAAAGCAGTAAATGCTGCCCGTGTTCTTGCGCAGCTGGAAAAAAACTGTGTAAGTACAGTGTGTCCTCTTGGAATTGAAGATGCAGATGCCTTTATTAAGCTTGCCGAGCAGGATGGAATTGATCTTTCTTATGTAAGCGTGCCCGGAAAAATTCGTGAATGCTGGACTCTGCTTGATTATTCAAGACGCGTTACTACAGAACTTGTTGTAGGTGAACCACCGGTGCCCGCAGTTGATACTATGTCTCCGGAATTGTGGGATGTATCCATTACTTCTAATGCTGATATAAAAATGCTTCACCTTATTACCGAAAAGCTTGAAGAATGCGATGCCATGATTCTTGCAGGAAGCAGACAGGGAATCTGGCCGGAAGGATTTTATGCCGATATCTGCGGAATAGCACTGGACAAAGGCAAGCTGGTTCTGGCCGATTTTACCGGAAAAGATATGCTAGAGGCTACAAAAAAAGATGCTCCTTCTATAATTAAGATAAATGCTCAGGAATACGAACGTACCTTTGCCGAAGAAGCAAACCGCGAAAACCTTTGCAAGCGCAGTAAAAAGCTCAAGAACATCATTGTTGTAACACAGGGCGCAGAGCCTACCCTTGCAGCAGATAAGGGCACCTGGTATGAATGTCCGTCGCTTACAGTAAAACCGGTTAATACTACTGCCTGTGGCGACAGCTTTAATGCGGGATTTTTACACGAATACCTTGCAACCGGTGATATGCAAAAGGCTTTGGAAAAAGGCACCTGGTGTGCGGCACAAAATGCAATGAGCGAAGCACCCGGCAGTCTGTAATGCAATGCAAGCCCGTCATTGCAAGCGAAGCGCGGCAATCCACATTATAGGTGAAATTTCCGATTGTAAAAACCCAATAATATAGTACAATTTAACTCACAGGAGATAAACTTATGATCCAGAAAAGACCATTGGTAAATGATTTGTATACAGCAGACCCTTCTGCACATGTATTTAACGACAAGATTTATATCTATCCATCACATGATGAAGACATTGATGTAGAAAACAACGATAACGGTGACCAGTATGTAATGGTAGACTATCATGTTTACGAAATGAAGGATGAAAACACCCTGCCACGTGACTGCGGCTGCGTTTTTACTCTTGATGACGTAAAATGGGCCAGCAAGCAGCTCTGGGCACCGGACTGTGTTGAACGCAACGGCAAGTATTACTTCTTTTTCCCGGCCCGCGACAAAACAGGCATGTTCCGCGTAGGTGTTGCTCTTGGCGACAAACCGGAAGGACCTTTTAAGCCGGAAGATAACTACATTCAGGGAACCTACAGTATTGACCCATGCTGTTTCCCTGATACAGACGGAAAATACTATCTTACTTTTGGTGGACTTTGGGGCGGCCAGCTGGACCAGTACCGCAACAACACCTGGAGCGCCGACAACAAGGAACCTCGCGAAGAAGAAGCCTGCACTCCAAAAATTGCTTTGATGAAAGAAAACATGACAGAGCTTGCAGAAGCTCCACGCGACCTTGTAATTGTTGACGAAAACGGAAAGCCGCTGGTTGGTAAAGACGAAGACCGCCGCTACTTTGAAGACCCATGGCTCTTTAAGAAGGGCGACACCTACTACTTTACCTACTCAACAGGAACAACCCACCTGCTCTGCTATGCAACCAGCAAAAATGTTTACGGCCCATACACCTACGGTGGAAAAATCCTTACTCCGGTTTTGGGCTGGACAACCCACCATTCCATTCTTGAATATCACGGAAAGTGGTACCTCTTTTACCACGACTGCGAACGCTCCAACGGCGTAAACCAGAAGCGCAACGTAAAGTTCCGCGAACTCACCTTTAATGCCGACGGTTCTATCCAGACAATGGATGGAATGGAGTGGAAGTAGCCATCATCCCCGAACTGTTTCGGGGATTTTTTATATTTAAAAATTGACAATAGGAAGAACTCATCATAAAATAGAATACAAGTAAAGAAAGAAATGTATGAACTGTTTTTCGAAGGAAACTAAACCCTGTAAAATCATAGCAGGTGTCGTATTATTTTTCTTTGTCTCCAATCTATTACCAGCCGAAAGTATTGAATATTCAATGAGGAATGGGAAAGTACGTTTAGAGCATTACCTTACAAAAGCAGATTTAGAACGCAGTGAAGAAAAATGGTCTATACTTTCTAAACAAGGAATGTTTCTTGCTCTTGAGGCATGGGAAAAGGATGCCATTAACTCATCAGAAAATTTAAACCGCGAACAGGCTGAACAGTATTTTCAGAAAGAAATTGATAAAAGATATATAGAATGGAAAACACAAAAATTTCTTGAAGAAAATGTAAAGATTGAAAGAAGTATTATCTCGAAGAAACTTAATGAAGCTGCATCTTCCTGGAATTATACAAAGGAAGACAATACAGCAACAAGAATTCTTTCGGAAGATGAAGCAGCTTCTGCAAGAATACAGTGGCAGAACTTTGCCGGAACTCTTGTTAATGAATATGCTGTAGTATCAAATTTCAGCGCAGAGCAAATTTTAGGTATTAATCTAGCAGGCAATACTAATAAAACTGAAACCGAAGCAATCATAGAACAAGTCCGTAAATCATATCAAAAGCAACTGGAGAATGAACGACAGGATATCATACAAACAGAGGCAAATGAACTGTTGCGATATCTTTTATACGACCAGTATTCATTAAGGAAGGATTCTGATTCAAAATCTGCAGCAATGATTGCGACAGCTCTTGCAAATGATACGAATACTGTGACTACAGACAGAATGAACAATCTTTTTGCCAGCTTGGAAACAGTGCTTGAAAATAAAGAAGAGGATATGACAGCTGCGCAGGAAGAATGGTTAAGAAATTTCAACAAAGCCATGACAGCAAGCCTCGAAAAATGGGATGAAGCCGAAGAAACATTTTTAATTAAGCGCAGTGAATGGGAAAGAGAAGCATACGGAGCTTTTGAAGAAGGGAACGAAGCCTGGGATACAGCTTTAAATGAATTATTAAAAAGACGAAATGAATGGACAAAAGAAATATTGCAAAAATATGAAGAGGGTTGTCTAAAGTGGGAGAATGAACAGACAAAACTCAATAACGAAGTAAAGAAAGCGTATGAAGATTTATATACAAATCTTTTGAATGAAAAAAGTATAAAAGACAAAATTCTTGAAACACAAGTAAGTATGTATAATACCAATCGAAATCTTGTTCTTATGACTCAAAATGGCATTGATGGCTGGTTTACACATTTTGCAGAAAAATATAAAGGATTATATTCATATTGGAAAACAGAGCCGGAATCAAATTCTTCAAGAGCTACAGAATTAGATAATCTTAAAGATTTTGATAATTCTGATTCAACAAAAAAATCAAATTTTGAAAAACAGGCATATATAACATCAAAAGATACTGCTGTTACTTTATTAAATACAATTAATATATGGAAAACAAGTTATATTGCTACAATTAAAAATGAATTACAAAAAATATTAGATGAATCACAGTCAAGAATCGATACAATAAAAAGTAAAAAAATTACCATAACAACTTCTATGACAGATGACGAAAAATCAGCTGCTACTATTATTAATGCATTATGTGAGAACATATTAAAAAATGAGGAAGATAAAAAGACAGAGATATCAAGATTAATTTCTGAACTTAACTCTTTTCCCCATAAAACAACTGATATAACCGATTTTTTCAATCAATTATTTCCAGATTCAGATAATCAAAAAAATACTAATACAAATCCTGATGAACAAATTGCGGCAATAAAAAAAGAAATAACAGATGAGAAAGATTCTTTAATAAAAACCATAAAGAGTATTCAAAGCTCACTGGAAAAACTATCATTCAATTCGACTTTATTCACAAGTTATTATGACATTAAAGAGAATTGTAAATTATTCGATGAGAAAAATGAGCTGTTCTCATTTGATGATATGATTTATGGTTCTGAAGAAGCTCTTTATGATTGGCTTTACAATCAAATATTATCTGTCAATAAATGCCAGCAAACTATGGACACTATTTTTCAATATACAGGAACTGTCTCGACCGGTGTTATAGGGGAAGGAGATAATGCAATTAATCCTGATTATGACGAATTATATGTAGAATATAAAAAGGCTGAAGCAGAAGCTAACTATTGGGCTGAAAAAGAACAAATACTTGATTATTGTATTAAATATATTAAAAATGAAACGGCATCGAGTGATGATTTAGAACAGACAAATCAAAAAAGAGAAGATTCCCTATCGGCTTATGAAAATGCATATCAGTTATATACAGAAAAGATTACAGCACTTGATGAAAAATATAAAATAGTAGCAGAAAAAAATGAAAATCTTATACAAGGTCAAAAGGATATCGAAATAGCCTTAAAGGAATTATATGCTGCTCGGGATTATTATAATGATGTATTACTCTCATATAATGATGTTTCAAATGAATCACTTAAAGCACAAATAGAGATATTTGTTGATAGAATAAATAATTTATACCCAAATTCTGGTGATGCAATAGATCAAAAGAACTTTGATTTAAATAATTATTATTCACAACTTAATAAATATAGTTTATACAATATTCAAGAGCAAATTAATCTGTTTGTAAATCTTCTTAAGGATGGAGATTTGGAACATGGATATTTACCTTTAAAAGATATAAAAACTGATTATGATGCAGATAGCATTATTAATTGTACAGATGCTGAGGCCTTTACATTAAAATATAAAGAAATACCTTATAGTTTTTCCTATGAAAAAGAATCTATTAATATGAACTGGCTAAATCTTACCAAAACAGATATAACTGAAAAAGAAAAAGACATTTCCAGGTTAATAATTCAGAAAATTGTTTCTCAAATAAATATCTCGAATAAAAAAGAAATTGACAAGAGAAATCTTGCCATTGAATATCTTGAAAATAAAATTCTTACAAAAAATGAAACCAATCCTATTATTGATAAACAAAAGGCATTGCTGCAAGCTGCTGCAAATATCATTAATGAACTTTTAAAAAATAAACTGTTAGATGATCAAAATGATTTTTATTTGAATCTTTCTACCGGTATTTCAAATCTTCTTGAAGACAATCAATTTGAACAAAAAATTGAAGAAATTAAAAAATCCAACACCTTTATAAATAACATTCTTTGCGGTTATGGTATTTTTGAGAATTCATATTTGAACGATTGTTTATATTATGAATATCAAACTGTCATGTATAATGATTATAATGAAACTATTAGAAATGAACTTATAGATGAAGTTAAAAATGAATATGCTGACTATAATCTAAAAGAAATTGACCAAATTAATAAAAATGCAGTGTCAGACATTTATTCAATTATTACTACGAATAATCCTGAAAGCGGATCATTAATAAAAGATTATGATTCTTTAGTAAAATATCTTCAGAAACTGTATCTGGCTGGAAGTAATCTTAACCAGACAGGCTCCGAAGCTCTTGATGGTTATATAAAAGAGTATGTTAAAAATTATGTGATTAAGAAAAAAGAAGTAAAAAATACAGATCCAGAGAAACAAAAAGAGTTTGTTAATAGTCAGCAAACAATACTTAAAGACAAGAATAATGAAATTAATTACTTGATTTCATTTACACAGGTTGAGACTTTTGATCAAATTCTAAAGCTTATAAATAATTCTCAGTTTGAAGCTATTTCAAGTGAAAATAGCGATTTTAAATCTCAAGTGTTATCACAGGCATCACTGCTTTTGTACTCGGACTTTATTACAAAACTTAAAACTATAAATATAAATAATTTTAATAGGGAAAATTTGACAGCCTGGCTGTATAATAATCTCCCGCAACCACCTGAAGAACTAATTATTTCAGAGGAAGATATTACTGCAATTATTGATGGGGCAATGAATTTTTATAATAATTCATATGACAATTATAATCAGAAAGAACAAATCTTTTTTGACTATTTTATTTATAATCAAAAACCTGATAATAATACAGAAATAGAATTATTTATAAAGAATCAAAATGATACTATTGAATTAAAGAAAATTAGAAATGAATGGAATATTGATCAAGAAGGAAAATACTTGAATTATCTTTCTTCTGATAATTCAGAACTGATTAAAATACTCCAATTATATACAGATAAAGATATAATTGAATCCTTTACTGGTGAAACTGTACTAAATCATTTATCTTTAAGTGTTTTATACTCATATATAGATGTATATAAAGTTAAATGCTTAGGAACTAATAAGTATTATTCAAAAGATATTTATTATGAAATATGTCAGGAATTAGAAAAATTATATTCTGATACTTTTTATCCTGAGCAAACTAATGACACTGAATATTTCAGTTTTACTATTCCTGATGGAAATATATATGAAGAGGATGCTCTGAATAATTATATAGAGGGTCAAAGAAGCCTGGCATATGAAAATTATAAGCGGCAAAATATTACTGCAAAGAATTATGATTTAAATATGCTTGATGTGTTCTGGTATGATGTTTTTAGAACTTCTCCTGAGTTTCTTTATGTATATGCTTCAATTAATGATAATAATCAAGAACTTCTTTCAGAAATAATAGAATATAATAATGCAAAACAAATCTATTTAAATGACGAATCTTTCACTAAGCTTGTAGATTACACAAGAAGAAAGAGAATAATCAACAGCTATAGTGTTTACTATGATGGTGATATTAGTGAATGGCTGCTTTCAAAGAACGTAGAAGAAAAAGATAGAAAAATTATTTATGACTGCTTAGAGTATGGAATAGAATACTGGACAGAATCCCACTATAACGAACAGCAGGCTGCACTTACAAATCTTTATACAGTAAATGATAAAGTATATTTATCATCACAAAAATATAATTGCGAATATGATTATGTTTTGAGTTCTCTTAATACAATTCTTAAAGACCTTATAACAGAAAGAGAGGCCATTAATACCAAAGCCAATATTGAATTAATGATAAATAATATTTATCAGACATACATATATGAAGATACTTCATATGCATCTGATGTATTGGATTTAATTCATAAAAATCCGGAAGAAAAAGATTTTACGATAAAAGAAGCAGATCCTTCAATTAACTTTACATCCTCTTATCTTGATTATTTCAAAAACTACGAAGATAAGTATTCATTATGTTCATTAGCCAAAGTTGGGGATGAAGAATACATTAATATTTCAAATGAATTATATTCATTACAAAATAATCTCATGAGCAAAGATATGCAGCGTTTGCAATATCTTGCACAAATTAAATCATTGTATAAAACACTTGAATTCAACCAGAATGAAAATCTTGACTCTCTAAAATTGGAATTAAAAAAAGCCGAGCAGGCTATGGCGTTAAAAAAAGATGACTATGAAGAAGCAAATAATGAATATAATAGAAAATTTTCTGAATACACTCAATCAGTTACCGATTATAATATGGCTTTAACGGATGTAGATGCCGCATATAAAAATCTTGAAACTGCACGATTGCAATATAGAAAAGATAATGAATTATATGAGTGGGCTGAAAATACATATTTGCGTGCAGAATATGATACTAATAAAGTTGAAAGTTATAATGAAGAAGATAAACTTGTAGTTTATGAAACTCCACAAGAGAAATTAGCAAAGGTAAAAAAATCAAAAGAAGCAGCAGATCTTTCTTATAATGTATTACGTGCTGTTATAGATGAAATCAATGCTAAAACAGAAAGTCAAAATATTTCAGACACACAATATAATACATTACTTAAAGACTATAAAACTGCCGAAGAAAATTATTATTTAATAAGTGTCCTTGCGGACGAAATAACTACAGCTATTGCAAAACAGCGGGAAAAATTAAGTCAATCAGAAAATATTGCACTTTATAGTTTAAACGCTATTATTAATCCTGATACCAACAGAATGGACCATCCGAATAAATATGAAATAAAGGATGAGATTTTGAACTATATTGTTATTTCAGAAGAACCAGAGGGCAGTTCAAAATATACATTTAAATTAAAAAAGAATATTAAGTTTGATACTAATAAAATAAAAGATGAACAGGGAAATGTAATTAAAACTGAAATAGTTTCCAGTATTTATAATGTAGATTTGGCAAGTGCTACATTAGAGCAGAACCAGAAAAAACTCTTTAATGACTATTTGAATAATGTATATGCAGATTCAGAATTGAATGAATATCACGACAGGTTAGCTCAGGTTGACGCAGAAAATTGGCTGCGTAAAATGAATGATAAGTCAGAGTGGACAAAGGAAACCACAGAATTACCAGAGGATTATCTATCTAAGGTTGTTATTGCTGCTTTGTATCTTGAATATATGGGTATTACAAATAATAAGGAAAATTCATTGCCGGCTGATTTAAAATTTATTGGAGCATTTCAAAATATTTGTGATGACAACATAGTCTTTGATATTAGTACGAAAGATAAAAAAACGCATGGTATTGATTATCAGCAGGAAATGAAAGATAGATTTGGCCCGACATTAGAAAGTATATTTGATGAAGTAGATGAAGAAGATATCGCAAAATATCTTCTTTACAAAGATAATTATATAAGCAGTGGATTAGGATTAGAACAACGCGCACAACAATACTTACACTCTATTTTATTTAAAGAAGCATTAGATTATGCAGAAGATGAAGCCGATGATTATTGGACTGCAGGAGCTGTTTTAACAGCTTTAGCCGCTCCTTTCTTTGCAATAGCAGCATCTATTTTTGGGTGGTGGGCAATAATTCCAGCATTAGGATATACAGCCCTTGCAGCTACTGAGTATGTAAAAGCCAGAGACACAGATGATCTTGTATCATTTTTTAAGACTCAATATTCTACACAGATTCAGGCCTTAAGAAAAATTGCAATAAAATTACCAAACGGAATTAGTGATATTGATGCAGCAAACAAAACTGTGAAAGAAAATAAAGACTATTTAAATCTCCTGCTTTATGGAACATCTGACAATATTACTCCTGAAAACGCAAAGCCTCTTACATATGAGTCTTTTAAAAACTCACTTACTAAATCATTAACGGATATCAGTTATTTATTCAAATCAAATCCAAAAGATAAAAATAAAAAATATAAAGAACCTCTTGTTGATTCTCATATTGAATATCTGTTTGAAAATTTAATAACAGGAACAAACTATAAAGAAATTGCAGAATTTTCTGACGGTACTATTCCTAATTCAACAAGTGAAATAATTTCTAATATATTAAATCATTATAGAAATCAGATGGAATCAAAACTAAATGCTCTTAATTCTTATGCATGGGGTACTAAAGATAAAGCAGGTAATTATACATCTGATGATAGTCTTATTCAGACAAAACTAAAGAATGCCAAAGAATATAATGATTATGTTGCCAGCTTAATTAAAGGCGAAACAGAAATCATTACAACTGCGGAAAAACCGGAAGATACGACAGAAGCTATATTATTAGATAAAGCTATTAAAGCATGGGGCTTTGGTACATTCAGATCAAAAGATTATTATGAAGACATAATAGCAATTTATAATAATCTAGATAAAAATAAATTAATGTATAACCGTGAGGTAGAGACCTATCTTGAAGGTTCAAAAAATGACTTGGGGCAATTATCCGGTTATCCTGGAATTATAGATTCTTATATAAAGAATTATAAAGATGCTTTGGATGCAGAAATACAGTTAAAACTGGAATTAAAAAATGATGAAAATCAACGTTTGTTAGACGATTTAGCAGAACAAAAATCAAACTGGTATACACAGATGTCTTATATATTATCTGTAGCAAATGCAGAATGGAAAAAAGCTGAGCAGAGATTAAATAATGATAGAAATACCTGGGAACAGGAATTTGTAAGAGTTTATGATAATAAGATAGAAGAATGGAATCAGACTTACAGAGACTTCTCTGAAAGTAAAGCTGCATGGGTAAAAGAACAGTACATGAAGGCAAGCCAGGGCAAATGGGAAGAAGCAACAGCCGAACAGGATATAAACAGAGAAAACATTATTCAGCAGGTATTCTTAAAGACTGGGCTTATAAGCAAAATAAATGACGCAGTCCAGAATATGGCAGAAGAAACTGACAGTTACATTCAGGGTCTGACTTCTTCAGCAATATTCAAGAGGTCTCTTGAAGTTGCCGGCAGCATAACAGACAATATAGGAGCCGGAATAAAGCATACAAAGCAGGGAAATACTATAAACACCCAGAATGATACGTGGCTAAAAGAAGCATTGGAAAGTTCAAAAGAACTGGAAGAGCATTATGAAAAAATTTCGGCAAAACTTACAGAGCAGCAGATGGCAGATCAATTGAGAGCAACAATAGACGGCTACATGGCACAGATAGATGCAAGAAACGAAGGAATGAGGGACTGGGAAGAATCTCTTGTTCTTCAGAATGGATATACAGTAAACGGAAATACAATTCAAAGGGAAATAATAATAGATTCAACGCTTACAAAAAACATTAAGAAAACACAGAGCGTTTATGCATATGAAAATTTCAGGGTTGCACGCCCGGAACAGGAAATAACAGCAGGCGGCAGCGAAGAGGGAAAATCACTTATAGAAAGTATTCTTGACGGAATTGTAAACGTAAAGAAATGGGCAGAAAAAATCTTCGGAAAGGCAAAAGATGCTAAGGGAAATCCTGTAGAAAGGACTATAACAAAAACAAAGGCCGGAACCGACACCCGCAAAAACATGGAAAATAATGATGCCCAGCAGCTTCTGGAAGATTACCTCAAAACCGCTAAAGAATATGATGACAATCAGTCAGACTTATATGCAACTGACGAATATAACAAATACAAAGGAATTAAATCAGATATAGAAAAGATGACATCAGAAGAATACAAAGACTGGGCAAAGAATAATAAAAAAGACAATGAAACTTATAACAAAGTAAGCAGGCAGATAACACAAATCCAGGACGGAGCCATAAACGAGTGGATAGGCTATGCCCCGACACTCAAGGAAGGAGAGGAGTTTAAGATAAACAAATCCAAATGGGAAAACATTGAGTATGAAGGCAAGGGCCAGATGGGGCTCATCATGCTGGATTTCCAGTGGAACAGCATAGAAGAGCAGAACGGCCTTGCAGAACTGTCCAAGCCGATGTACGATAAGAAGATGTGGGATGACGACGGAGCCTGGCTCCAGCCACCTACGGTAAGGAGTGTAGCAGACATAGCGCTGGATATAGTAGGCAATGCAACCGGCCAGAAATGGCTGGGCTGGGTAGATGATGCTCTTTTTGGTCTTATGGATGTGAGCGGAGGCTATAAGACAGCACAGGAAGTAGGCTTGGAACTTGGTAAAAAAGCTCTGACACAGTTTGTATCATCCAAAATAGGAAATGCTACCGAATGGGCTAAAGATGCTGCAGGAACTGCCCTTAAGAGCGCCTCTACCGCCGCTAACGTCGCCGCACAAGCCGGTATTAGCGTTGCCTCAAGTTATGCTTCTTCTGTTACCTCAAGCGCTATTAATAGTTTTAATATTGTGGATGGCGAACTTAAATTTGATTCTAAGAATTTTACCAAGTCGTTGTACAGCTCTTCTGCCATTGGTGGAGCAATAGGAGCAGGTATTACTGCAGGTCTTGGGGAATATAACCTTGGAACAAGAAAAGTAGATGCCCTCGATAAAGACGGAAACATAATAACAGACAAAGCGACAGGAAAACCTGTAAAAATAAATGAATACACAAGGGCAAAAGGATTGAACTCAGCACAGATAGAAAATATGGGTAAATTCAATTCTCTTATGGGAGGCCTGGCTTCCAGTGCTGTCTCATTCGCGATAGACGGACAGGCAACATTCAATCTCTTAAACATCTCTGATTTTGGAGTAAAAAGCAATACAGGTCTTTTTGAACTTACCGTTGGAAAGAAAGGTGTAAGTTCAAGAATTGGAACAGGTGGAACAAACATAAGCATGGGAAATCTTATGGCATCCTTTAACGGAGCCAAGGCAACGGTTAAGAACACCCAAATAAATAATGCCGTTAATAAGAATTATGAAGGCAATAAGAATGTGGCAAACATGCTGCGCGCCCAGTACGGCTTTGGAGACAAAGTGCAGTTGGATCAGCTGGATTCAATCTTAAAAGGCAATACAGAACTTGTTTTCGGAAACACAACAGACGGCCAGGCCCAGACAGTTGACGAGAACGGAAAACGTATTGTACACATGAACATGGACCAGAACGGCGACTGGAAGATGGGTGCCATCATGCTCGGCCATGAATCCTACCGCGACGGCATCGTAAGCAGCGCCGACGCCCAGCTTGAAGAAACACGTAGAGCTGTAAAAGGTCATACTGAGATGACCGTTAAGATGATGAACGATAAACTTTACATGACCTCTATGATGGACCTGATAGGAAGTAATCAGAACTTACAGAATGATTTAATATATTATACACTTGGTGATGACGCATTTAATTCGTATATAGATGGTAATTATAGCTCTAAAGCGGACTACTGGCTTTTGAAAACAGATGGAACAATAGTATGGGATGGCTCTAAAGACTTAAATGCGGAATATTATGATGAAAATGGACAACTTCATACTAATGATAAATCAGAAGAAGATTATAAAAGTTCAGCAACTCCCTATATAGTCGTAAAAGCAGGTAAAGATGCCACATATGCTGGCACACTTGCAGAATATGTAGGAGAAGAAAGAGCAGAACAAATATTATCTTCAAGTGGGAAAAATATAAATGATGCAGGAAGCTACAGTAAGACTGCTTTAATGGATATATTTGGAGTTTCAAAAGAAGTAGCAACACAGATGCAGCATACTGGTAGACTACCGTCAAATATGACACCTGAACAAAAACAGCGCCTTATTGGTGAAGCTCTAATGGCAAATGGAGGTATGACTTGGGATGGCAAATCTCGAGGTAATACAAATAGTTTCAGTTTGGCAATGAGCGATTATGATATTGGACAGATTGTTATAAATCCAATTTATGACAGTAAAAAAAATATAATTGGTTATGATCGATTTGGTATAACAGCGGAAGTATATAGGGATGAACTAAGTTATTCTTCAACACGGAATGAAACAAGTACCCATCTTGAAATTAATGGAAAACAAGGTCTTGATTATATGTATTTATATAAAAAAGACTTGAATGGTAATACTATTGCATCAACTATGAATGAACCATTTTCTAAAGGATGGCAGACAGTCGCAAATGGTTTTGCCGACCCTGATATGGAAACAAGGGCCTATCCAAGTTTTAATATAAAAGATGGTTACTCAGATAATGTTTACCGAGGCTCTACTGTTGTAGAAAATCAAAATTTCTATATGCGATTTGGTAATTTTACAAGTGATACTAAAAAATTTGACGGAAATATCTTTATTATCAATCGTGCTCAAACTTTATCAGAAGGAATGACTAATCTTGTTGGATTAACAAAAGTTTCTAACGATCCAATTGAAGGACATTCAAATTGGTTAAATAACCCAACTCCACACGAAGATACAGGTGGATTAATATCAGCTTCTTGTTTTATGAATACTAGAGATAACCTTAATTTTACCAATAGTTGGGTTATGAATAATGTGCCTTATCCTTCTTATGATGTAAAGACAGTTGTTCGTCCTAAATATGGTCCAATGTGGAGATAACATGAAAAGAAATATAATATTTATTTTATGTAATTTGCTCTTAGTAGAAATCATTTTCGCTGTAGATTGGAAAATGGAATTAGAGAAAAACTTTATATCAGAAGAAAGTATTTCTTTAGGTAGTTATGAATATGGAAATATATATACGAGAGTCAAAGATTGCTTAACAATAAAATATAACTTAGAAAATAAATATCTACAGTTACCCGAAAAAATTTGGATAAAATACTATGCCGATATAACATTACCTGATTCTATGAATATTTACTCTGATTTTTATTTAAGAAATGATGGGTTTTTATATGGTAAAATTGCGAATGAACCATTTTCAAGTGAACCTGTACAAGAAGTTCCTGTTATTTTGGGTAATGAATTCTCTTTTGCCATTCCCGGGGTTATTCTTTATACATTAGAATTTGGTGAAGAAAAATTTAAGAAAAATTTATCTTTCTATGAAAAGTGTGAAAAAGAAACTAAAGTTTTATATCATGGAAGAGTTTATAATGATGTATTTGTTGATGTAAAATCTAGTTCTCATCTTGTAGAAGACAATAGAGGAATAAAAATTGACTATTGCGGGAAAAATCTAGATTGGTATATAACTAAGAGAGGTCGTGAATTAGCAACAGATATTTTAAATGAATATTGTTTTCCCTGGGTAGAAAATGCAGATGGACCAGGAGTTGGTGAATGGATAGAGTTTGAACTAAACTCTCCACAATCAATAACTTATATTCTAAATGGTTTTGTAGATGGTCACAGAATGCATTTATATAAAGCTAACAGCCGATTAAAAGAAGCGGAAATTACAGGTTGGACAGAAAATGGAAAAGAAATAAAGCAGAATGTTCATTTTGAAGATTTTGTATATTTTAAAACTGTCCAGTTTTCAGAGCCAGTAATCAAATTCCGCATAACAATAAAAGAGGCTTATCCCGGAGATAAATGGCAGGATACTTGTATATCAGCAGTGATGTTTCCTGTTGAAAAGAAATAGAGGAATATAGCTGTGGGCGTTACTGGGGACACTTAGGACAAAATTGATCAGACTTCGAAATCACAAACATAGGTACTTTATTATGCCCTCGTTAGAAAGTGCGAGCGAGAGGAAAACTTTCTCCTCTTATATAAATACTCAGAAACTCAGTGACGGTGCCCTGAACGAATGGATAGGCTATGCCCCGACACTTAAGGAAGGCGAAGGGCTTGATATATAGAAAACAAAATGGGAAAATATAGAATATGAAGGCAAAGGTCAGATGGGCCTTATCATGCTGGATTTCCAGTGGAACAGCATAGAAGAGCAGAACGGCCTTGCAGAACTGTCCAAACCGATGTACGATAAGAAGATGTGGGATATACGAGAAAAGTGTTTCTGGTGATGTTGATATGTGATTATATGCTTTTTTACTTACAAAAACAATAAAATTTAAAAAGAATTTGCATTATAAATAATTCCCCTTTATAATAGAAGTAATTAATAATTGTGGTCGATATGAAAAAGCTTTATTTGCCTGTTTTAATTATTTCGCTAATTTCTCTTTTTTCCTGCAAAAACAAAAATGACTATTCAAAATTTGACAGCAATTTATCTGGTGAAGAGCTTTTTCAGGCAATTTATATTTATGAAAAAGAAAATACTCAAGATTTTTGTTCAAAAGTTGATTTAGCAAATTATTATGTGCTTCAAGGCGATTATGACACTGCTTATGAATACCTAATAAGAGCTACTTCTGTATTAAAAAACTGCCCTAATGGTAAGAAAGGAAAGCAATATAAAACTCTATTATATGGAATGAAAGCTCAAATTGAATTATATTCTGGGCTTTTAGAACAAGCTTTATCAAATGTAAATTTAACCATTGAACAAGATAAGAAACAAAACAATAACTATAACTATTTAAAAGCTCATATCTATTTTGCACAAGGTAATGAAAGCGCGGCTTTAGATTTATTTGATAAAACTTACAATGAGATTCCAGAAAAGATAACAAAAGAAGATGAACAAACATATCTTTATTTACTTGCCAAAGCTGAACGTTTTTCAGATGCAAAAGATATGCTTGAAAAATTCTTTATTGATGGAGAATATTTTAATGGATTAGGAGCTTTTGCTTCTGCAATATATGAAGAAACAAAGGATTATGGAAAAGCTATCCTTGCTGCATATCTTGACTATGAATATAATTCTTGTTTTTACGGTTATAACAATGAACAATTTGAAGAAAATATTGATAAAGTAGTTATGTCTTTTCTATCTGGAGAAGCCTTATTACAGACAACTGATATTGTAAAATTATTAAAGAGCCGGATAAAAGGAAATTATTCTTATAATTTTGATTACGATTTTTATGTTGCAAAATATATTAATTTATTAAATAAAATAGATAATGAATCCTTTTCTATTGATGATGTTCAAGATTTTTTAGATCTGGAAATTTATTTTAATCTATTTCCTTCATATTATTGGTATGCATGGAAAGGTTTTAGTCTTGTTCAGCCTGCAGCATTAAAAGATTACATTCCTTTATTAAATAAAGTAATTTTATTAGGTCAAAATATTTTTAGTGAACCGGCAAGGCTTGAATTAGGTAAGATAATTGACTTACCAGAAGAATATGCCCAGAAAATATTACTGGCTCAAGAAGTAAATCAACTTATTTCTTCCTTTCTTACTACTCTTGATTCATCATTATTAATTCCAATTTTTGATTTACTCGATACTCCTGAAAACACGTACGAATTAAATGCATTGGTCTTACTAAAGAATAACATAACAAATACAGCTTTGTATAATGAAATAAATAAAAAAGCAGTTTCTGCTTCGGGGAGATTAAAGGAAAGACTATATTATATATTACAATAAGCATGAAGAAAAGTTTACTATTATTGATAATTATAAGTTCAATTTTTCTATTTTCCTGCAATAACTCTAATGCAGATTCTACAAAACTATATTTATCTGCTGTAGATGCCTACTCGGTTCGAGATTTTTCAAAAGCAACAGAATTATTAATCCTCTCAAAAAAAGCAGGTGGTAAACAACCTCAAATTGATTTTCTGCAAGGAAAAATCTTATTTTTCCAAAATCAATATGATTTATGTATTCAAATATTTAATAAGCTTATTAAAAAGCACCCGGAATTTACAGAAGCAAGAATCTGGCTAATTAGAACTCTTATTGTTTCTGGGCAATATGATGAAGCCAAAACTTTATTAGACAAAGAAATTGAAATAAATATGACGGATTGGAGGGTGTTCTATTTATATTCATTACTTTCGAAGGATTTAAATCAGTTAGATGAAGAAATAGTTATGCTCAAAAATGCAGAAACTTGTCTAGAGGATGCTTCTAAAGTATTTGCTGCTTCTGCTTTAACATGGAGTATTCTAGGAATCGAAGAAAAAGAAGATGAATATATACAAAAAGCAAAAATAATTGGAAATATAGAGGATGTAAATTATGAATAAAAGAAGTTTCTACCCATTGGTTTTAACTTTAATGGTATTGTTTATCTCGTGTTCTTCAATACCTTCAAATAGCAGTTTTATTGAATATCCAAAAGAGAATACCTTTTATACTGTAGAATTGGGTGAAATTGGAGTTTCTCTTGATAAAGTTGCAGATTCAGATATTTCAGAACAGTTTTACAGTATTATAGAAACAATGCCCCCCCCTGAATACGAGGAGTACGCAATAGAAACCATCTTAGATATTCAGATTGTACAGAGATCTTTTTTCTATAAAGTCGAACAGAAAAATTCTATTTTTGTTTCTTATGTTTTAACAGATAACAATGGT
>JAEEGH010004837.1_pt1 | contig 34280 bp, 31 predicted proteins | sample 9134181 | NCBI WGS metagenome assembly JAEEGH01 (sample SAMN16246544, study PRJNA631951) | gut metagenome | biome: gut microbiome; feature: rumen; material: DP-attached | host: Bos | place: Iran: Karaj | collected 2018-10
CTTTAGGCTTTCTTCCCTTTTGAAGGCGTACGACGCGGGAGAAGACGCCACCGACGACGCCACGCTTTATGAAAAATACGTCGGCGAAGTGACCCTTGTGGATGGCGAAGAAAATAATATAAAAATCACCTATTTATCCGATATTTACAAAGAAGTTTCTCCACGCGTCGGCGTCGGGTTTGACGTGCACCCGCTGGTGTTTGGGCGCCCCCTGATCCTCGGCGGCGTGCGCATCGACTTTGAAAAAGGTCTCAGCGGTCACAGCGACGCGGACGTCCTGGTCCACGCGGTCATGGACGCGCTGCTGGGCGCCGCGGCGCTCGGCGACATAGGAAAGCTGTTCCCGGACAGGGACCCGGCCTACGAGGGCGCTGACAGCCTCATGCTCGCCCGGAAGGTCGCCGCCCTGCTGCGCGAGAACGGGTGGGCGACGGTCAACGTCGACGCAACCGTCATATGCCAGAGGCCGAAGCTCGCCCCTTACATCGGCCTTATGCGCGGCAACATCGCCGAGGCTCTCGGGATCGAACCCGGGGCGGTCAGCGTAAAAGCCACGACCGAGGAGGGCCTCGGGTTCACAGGGACCGGAAGGGGCATCGCCGCGCACGCGGTCTGCCTCATCGGGCGCGTACAGGAAGCCGAATAATCCCGCAAAGGAGACACGTTATGATACACATCTCACCTTCCCTGCTGGCCGCCGATTTCTCCTGCCTCGGCAGAGAGATCAGAAAGATCGCAAAGGCAGGAGCCGACTGGCTTCACATCGACGTAATGGACGGCAACTTCGTTCCGAACCTCTCCATGGGGCCGTGCGTCGTCGAATCCGTCCGCAAATGCTCCAGACTCTTCTATGACGTCCATCTTATGATAAAGGACCCGGCAAAGTACGCAGACAGCTTCATCATGGCCGGGGCCGACGGCATAACCTTCCATATCGAGGCCGTGAAGCGGCCCGAAAAACTCATCCGTCACATCAAAGAGCAAAACGTGAAAGCCGCTCTCGCGGTGTCTCCGGACACCCCCGCAGAGGCCGTATTCCCCTATCTGCCTATCGTGGACATGATCCTTGTAATGACTGTTTATCCCGGCTTCGGCGGACAAAAGATGATCACCTCCATGACCGACAAGGTGCGTGCCGTCAGGGCCGAGGCCGTGCGCCTCGGGCTGGGCACCTCCGTACAGGTCGACGGCGGTATCGGTCCCGGCAACGTCGGTCTTCTGACCGCTGCCGGAGCCGACAATATCGTCGCCGGTTCCTCCGTCTTCCGCGCGGAGGACACCGCAGAAGCCATAAAACGGCTCCGTGCGGCGGCCGACGCGGCCATAAACTGAAAGGAACGCGAAAACAGCCATGATGAACAAGGAGATACGCGAGGTCGCCTCGCGTGTTAAGACCCTCCGCGAGATAGCCGGCATGTCCGAGGAGGAGGCCGCTCTCCGCACCGAGGTGTCGCTCGACGAATACCGCAGACTCGAATCGGGAGAGCTCGACTTCCCCTTCACCTTCATATACAAGGCGGCCGCGACGTTCGGCGTCGAGATGCGCGATATCCTCGAGGGCACGAGCCCCAAGCTCTCGCAGTACACCGTGACCCGCAAGGGCGACGGCATGCGCATAGCCCGCAACACCGGCTTCACCTACTTCAACCTTGCCCCTTCGTTCAAGAACAAGGTAGCCGAGCCGTTCTGGGTGAGCATCCCGCCCGAGTCCGGCAGCGAGCCCCCTGTCTTCTCCCGCCACAAGGGCCAGGAGATCGACATCGTCATCAAGGGCAAGCTCGAGATCCGCATCCACAACAACATTGAGATCCTCACCGAGGGCGACACCATCTACTACAACAGCTCCGTGCCGCACGCCCTTCGCGCCATGGACGGCAAGGTCTGCGAGGTCTACGCGATAGTCCTCAAGTCGCAGGACGAGGAGGACGATTTCGAGCAGGAGCCTATAGAGGTGCCCGAGCAGACCGCCGTCGCCGGCGTCGCCGAGCGGTTCGTCACGACCGAGACCGATGAGAACGGCGTCGTCACCGGCATCAGCTTCAAGAACGAGGACAGGTTCAACTTTGCCTTCGACGTGGTCGACGGCATCGCCCGCAAGACGCCCGACAAGACCGCCATGCTCTGGGTCGGAAGCGACGGAAGGGACCACACCTTCACCTTCGCCGACATGTCCAGGTACTCCAACATGACGGCGAACTATCTCTCCTCGCTGGGCATCAGGCGCGGCGACACCGTAATGCTCGTGCTGAAGCGCCACTACCAGTTCTGGTTCTGCATGCTGGCCTGCCACAAGCTGGGGGCCGTGGCCATACCCGCCACGAACCAGCTGCAGACCCGCGACTTCGAGTACAGATACAGATCGGCCGACGTCAGGGCGGTCATATGCACCGCCGACGGCGAGACCCTTCTTCACGCCGAAAAGGCGGCCGCCGAAAGGCCCGGCATGATAAAGATCCTGGTCGGCGGAAAGCGCGAGGGCTGGTTCGACTACAACTCCGAGATGGCTCTCTGCTCCTCCGTCTTCGACCGCGAGAAGGACTCCCCCTGCGGGAACGATCCCATGATCATGCTCTTCACCTCCGGGACCTCGGGCTATCCCAGGATCGCCTCGCACAACTACAAATACCCGCTCGGCCATTACATAACCGCCAGGTACTGGCATACGGCCTCGCCCGACGGGCTGCACTTCACCGTCTCCGACACCGGCTGGGGCAAGGCCCTCTGGGGCAAGCTCTACGGCCAGTGGCTCTGCGGCGCGCCCGTCTTCACCTACGACTTCGACCGCTTCAACCCGCACGACATACTGTCGCTCTTCTCCAAGTACGACATCAGGACCTTCTGCGCGCCGCCCACCATATACCGCTACTTCATCCGCGAGGACCTCTCCAAGTACGACCTCTCCTCCATCAGGTACGCGACTACCGCGGGCGAGGCCCTCAACCCCGAGGTCTCCAACATATTCTACAAGCACACCGGCCTGCGCATAATGGAGGCCTTCGGCCAGACCGAGACCACCCTTGTCATCGGCAACTTCGTCGGCACCGTGCCGAAGACAGGGTCCATGGGCAGACCCTCGCCCCTGTTCCGGGTCGATCTGCTCGACTCCGACGGCAACTCCTGCGAGCCCGGCAAGGCCGGCGAGATCTGCATCGACGTGCGCGGAGGCAGGCCCTGCGGCCTGTTCGACGGCTACTACCGCGATCCCGAAGGCACGGCCGCGGCAATACACGACGGCTTCTACCACACGGGCGACATCGCCACCCGCGACGAGGACGGCTACTACTGGTACGTCGGCCGCATAGACGACGTCATCAAGTCCTCCGGCTACCGCATAGGGCCGTTCGAGATCGAGTCGGTCATTATGGAGCTGCCTTACGTGCTCGAATGCGCCGTCACGGCCGTCCCCGACGAGATCCGCGGCCAGATAGTCAAGGCCACGGTGATACTCACCAGGGACGCGAAGCCCTCGGACGAGCTGAAGAAGGAGATCCAGAACTACGTAAAGACCCACACCGCACCGTACAAGTACCCGCGCGTGGTCGAGTTCGTAGACGAGCTCCCCAAGACCATCTCCGGAAAGGTCAGGCGCTTCGTCATCCGCGACCGCGACTACAGGAAGGAGTGACCTCCTCCCGCGCGCCGTCCCTAAGAATAATCCAATTATAATAAAACGGAGGAAAACTCATGTTGGACAGAAAACCGAGAGTCGGAGTGTTCGGCCTTAACAGAGGCAGCACTCTGGCTAAGAACGGCAGACCGGCCGGCCTGGAGTTCGTCGCGGCCTGCGACAAGAACCCCGGGACCTTCAAGTACATGAAGGGGATAGCCGAGCCCGACGCCGTTTACTACACGGATTTCGACGACTTCATCCGCCACGACATGGACGCCGTGATCCTCGCGAACTACTTCAACCAGCACACGGAATTCGCGATCAAGGCCATGAAGGCCGGAAAGGCCGTGATCTCCGAGTGCACGCCCGCGGCCTCGCTCGCAGAGTGCGTCGCTCTCGTCGAGGCGGCCGAGCAGACCGGCATGAAATACATGCTGGCCGAGAACTACCCGTTCATGCGCGGATGCGCCGAAATGGCCAGGGTCTATCAGAGCGGCATACTCGGAAAGGTCGTCTTCGCCGAGGGCGAATACGTCCATCCGATGAGCAGCGGCGAGTTCCTGGGCATCTCACCCGGAAAGAACCACTGGAGGCGCCACAACACCAAGATCCACTACATCACCCACTCCCTTGGTCCTCTGCTCTACATGACCGGCGCGAAGCCCGTCAGGGTGAACGCCGAGACGGTCTTCCTCAAGGACCACGCCCTCGAGCTCTACGACACCTGCGAGCAGCGCGCGGCCGTAGAGGAGGCCGGCATCATGCTGATCCAGATGGACAACGGCGCCGTCTTCCGCATCTCGGGCTCCAACAACCTCGCCCCTCACGACAACTGGTACAGACTGGCCTGCACCAACGGCTCCATCGAGACCGTCCGCGGCAACAACGGCCGCGTGATTCTCGACTACGGTGCCTGGGAGCTGCCCGTCGGCGTTACCGAATCCCACAGGATCTACGACGCCCAGTGGGACGAGCTCACGGACCTCGCCATCAACGCCGACCACGGCGGCGGCGACTTCTGGGAGATGTACAAATTCATGAGGTATCTCCGTTACGACGAGAAGCCCTATTTCGACGTTTACAACTCCGTCATAATGTCCGCGACCGCCGTCATGGCCTACAAGTCGGCGCTCTGCGAGGGCGCCCCCTTCGACATTCCCGACTTCCGCGACCGCGACATACGCAAGCTCTACGCCGAAGACCGCTTCACCCCGTTCCCGGACTACGACACCGGCGAGGGCAAGACCCTCCCGAGCAACGCACATCAGGATCTTTTCGACGCCGCCCTGGCGGCCCGCGAAGCCGCGAAGGCATAAGGAGGTGACCGGAATGAGTACAGACAGGCCGAGGATCGGCGTGTTCGGCCTCGGAAGAGGCTGCGACCTTATGCGCAAGGTCAATCTTTGCGGAGGTCAGCTCGTCGCCGTGTGCGACAGGATCCCCTCCAAGCTCTCCCGCGCCGAAGAGTACATGGCTCCCGGAGGAGGCTATTACGTCGACTTCGACGAGTTCATACAGCACGACATGGACGGCGTGATCATCGCCAACTATTTCAACGATCACGCGAGGTTCGCCGTCAAGGCCCTCGAGGCCGGAAAGGCAGTCATGTCCGAGTGCACCGCCGCCTCCACCATGGCCGACTGCGTCGCCCTGGTGCGCGCGGTCGAGAAGACCGGCGGCATATACATGCTCGGCGAGAACTACCCCTTCACCGCCTCGTCCCAGGAGCTGCGCAGGATCTATCTCAGCGGCCGGCTCGGAAAGGTCGTCTTCGCCGAGGGCGAATACGTCCATCCCATGAGCAGCAACGGGATCCTCAGCATCGCCCCCTGGATGAATGAAAAGGACCGCGAGCTCTACGACAACGGAGCGGCCCCGATCCTCCACTGGAGGAGATGGCTGGCCAGGACCTACTACTCCACCCACGCCATGGCTCCGCTCATGTACGCGACCGACCTCGAGCCCAGGGACGTCAGCTGCCTTGCCGCCTGCATCGAGGAGGAGGCCGAAAAGGACTCCCGCTTTGCCGGCGACGGCGCCGCCCCCATGCTGGTCGGAATGAGCGACGGCTCGGTCTTCCGCGTGGCCGGCAGCTGCAACTTCGGCCCCGCCGGGAGCTGGTACAGGCTGGCCTGCACTAAGGGAGGCGTCGAGACCGTCCGCGGCAACCGCCCGATGATCCGCATGAACTTCCCCGACGACAGACCGACTCCCGGAGTCACCGTCACGGAGCAGTGCTACACCCCGGACTTCCCCGAGGCCGCCGAGCTCGCCAAGAACGCCGGCCACGGCGGAGGAGACTTCTTCGTCGTATACAACTTCATCCGCACCCTCAGGGACGGTATGAAGCCCTATTTCGACGTATACAAGGCCGTCGCCCTTTCAGAGATGGCCATCATGGGCTGGAGGAGCGCCCTCGCCGGCGGCGTGCGCTTCTGTCTGCCCGACCTGCGCCTCGAGTCCGAGCGCGTAAAGTGGGAGAACTACACCTTCACTCCATTCCCGAACAACGAGACCGGCGAGCCTCCTACGATGCCCTGCTGCACCCGCGACATCAAGACGAACTACTACGGGGATATCGATCCGTTCGAGGCTTACAAGGCCCGTGTTGCCGCCGAAGCGGAAAAGGCCGAAAAGGAGGTAAAGTGACATGGCTGACGTTATAAGACTCGGTTTCTGCGGCCTCAAGAACAGAGAAAGCACTCTGAAGGCCGCCGCCGCGATGGGCGACCGCAGCGTCAAAGTCGTCGCCTGCTTCGACGGGTGCGGCGAACGCGCCGGCCTGTTCACCGAACTCTTCCCGAAGGCCGCGGTCTGCGCCGATCCCGAGGCCCTTGCCGGGGCCGGCATCGACGCCGTCGTCCTCGGCGACTGCGCCGGAGGAACGGCAAAGCTCGCCTGCATGTTCATGGAAAAGGGCATCCCGGTCCTGGCCGGCTCCCTGCCCGCCGCCTCGCTGGCCGAGGCCGTCAGGCTGTGCCGCACCGCGGAGAGCACCGGCACCGGCTACATGTTCGGCTCGCCTGTCGCCTTCGGCCCGGCCGTGACAGAGATGAAGCGCATATACGACGAGGGCTCGCTCGGAAAGGTCATCTTTGCCGAGGGAGAGTACCTTGCCGACGGTTCCGACTCGTGCGCCGGCAGGGCTCCCGTGTTCTACGGCGCCCGCGCGCTGCTCCCGCTGCTGTACATCACCGGTGAGAAGCCGCGCAGGCTCGTCGGGCGCGTGTCCTTCAACCACATGGATCCCGCCGCCGCCGGCCTCACCGCCCCCGACAGCATCCCCCAGATCCTACTCGAGACGGCCGGCGGAGCGGTCTTCAGAGTGGCCGCCTCCTGCAACGTCTATCCCAGGGGCACCTGGTTCCGCATCGGCGCCGTAAAAGGCGGAGTCGAGACCAGGCGCGGAGGCGAAGACGAAGTCCGCCTCGGCTACATCAAGGACGACGCAGTCAGCACCTATGCCGCGGCATACGGCGCGGCGGTCGCACGCAAGTACAAGGCCGTCGACCGGGCCCTTGTGCCCGAGATCCTCATGCTCAGGTACTTCACAGGCTGGCTGCGCGGCCAGAACGGCAACGACTTCGACGTCTACACGGCGGCGACGGTCGCCTCTGTCGTGCTCCTCGGCTGCATGAGCGGCCTCGATGACGGCATAGTCTTCCCCATCCCCGACTTCAGGATCGAAAGCATCCGCAGGATGTACGAGCGCGACTTCCGCTCTCCGCTCCCCGGAGAGAACGGATACGTTAATCTGCCTTGCAGAGCGCTACCCGTCTGAAGGCAAAGAAAGGCAGGGTCGGATCAATGAAAAAGATCAGATTGGGAGTCTTCGGACTCGACAGAGGACTTGCCTACTCGAGGCAGGTCCAGTACCTGGACAACGTCGAGATCGTCGCCATGTGCGACATGCGCACCGAGACCTTCGAGAAGGCGCGCTCCATAGCCGGTGAGAAATGCAAGTTCTTCACCGACTTCGACGAGTTCATCAAGGTCAAGATGGACGCGGTCGTGCTCACCAACTACTTCAACGAACACACTCCTTTCGCCATCAGGTGTCTCGAGAAAGGCATAGCCGTTCTCTCCGAGACACAGCCCTCGTCCACCATGGCCGAGTGCGTCGCCCTCGTCAGGACGGTCGAGCGCACCGGCGGCAAGTACATGCTGGCCGAGAACTACCCCTTCTCCACGCAGCGCATGGAGCTCACCAGGGTCTACCAGGGCGGCACGCTCGGCGAGGTCGGCTTTGCCGAGGGCGAATACGTCCATCCGAGCGGAAAGAAGGGCACCTCCAACGGCAGGCGCGGCGAGACCTATCACTGGAGGAAATACAACCCCAGGACCTATTACTCCACCCACGCCATGGCGCCGCTCATGCTGGCCACCGGCCTCGAGCCGGTCCAGGTCATCGCCGCGGTAGCCACCGGCAAGGACGACGTCGGAAACGTCATCGAGGACAAGACGGCCATAATGATGGTCCGCATGAACAACGGGGCCATCTTCCGCATCGCCGGCTCCTGCGGCCTGCAGCCTCATCAGAACTGGTACCGCCTGTCCTGCACCAAGGGGAGCATCGAGACCTGCCGCGGCAACGACACCTCCAACATGCGCCTCTGCTACAACTGGTGGAGCAAGCCCACCGACGACACGCCCGAGGAGCAGATCTATCCCGCCCAGTGGCCGGAAAAGGGCGAGATCGCCGAGAAGGCCGGACACGGCGGCGGCGACTTCTGGGTGATGGAAAAGTTCATCAAGTACGTCCGCGGCGGCGAGGAGCCCTTCTTCACCGTCTACCACGCGGTCCAGCTGTCCGAGATAGCCATTCTAGGCTGGCGCTCGGCCCTCGGCAAAGGCGTGCCCTTTGCCATCCCGGATCTGCGCGACGAAGAGGTGAGAAAGATCTACGAGAACGACACCCTCACCCCCTTCCCGGACGGCAACGGCTTCACCCGCTATCCCAACCGCACCTTCCACACAAGGCTGAAATAAAGCCGCGGAAAAAAGCGCGCGCCCGGAGCTTCGGCTCCGGGCGCGCGTGCGCTCATAAGAGACTGATCAGAACAGCAGCTGCTTTGCTATGGTGAAATAGACCAGCAGGGACAGCGCGTCTACTATTGTCGTTATGAAGGGGCTGGCCATGACCGCCGGGTCGAAGCCCAGCTTCTTGGCCAGCATGGGCAGCGTACAGCCGATGAACTTGGCGATAGTGACCGTGACCGTCAATGTGAGCGACACGGAAAGGCTCACCAGCATCCCCACCTTGTCGAGGAACATGAGCTTCAAAAAGCTGATGGCGGCCAGGCTGATCCCGCAGAGGACCGCCACCCGGACTTCCTTCCAGATAACGGTGAAGATGTCCTTGAATTGGATCTCGTTCAGGGAAAGGCCGCGGATGATGGTGACGGAGGCCTGGCTGCCGGAGTTGCCGCCCGTGTCCATGAGCATGGGGATGTAGGCGGTCAGCACCAGCTGGGCGGCCAGCGCTTCCTCGAAGCTGCTGATGATGAGGCCCGTGAAGGTGGCCGACACCATGAGGAGCATGAGCCAGGGGATGCGGTGCTTGAAGATCTCCCACACGCCGGTCTTCAGGTACGGCTTATCCGACGGCGTGATGGCGGCCATCTTTTCGATATCCTCGGTGGCCTCCTCCTCCATGACGTCGATGGCGTCGTCGACGGTGACGATACCCACCAGCCGGTTCTCCCCGTCCACCACGGGCATGGCGGTCAAATCGTACTTTTTGAACTTCTCCGCCACGGTCTCCTGGTCGTCCATGGTGTTGACGCTGACCACGTTGGTGTCCATGATGTCGGACACCTTGTCGTCGTCCTGGGCGAGGATCAGGGAGCGGATGGAGATGATGCCCTCCAGGGTACGCCCGGGGCCGGTGACGAAGCAGTCGTTGATGGTCTCCTTGTCGAAGCCCGTGCGCCGGATGGTCTTGATGGCGTCCTCCACCGTGTAGCCCATGCCCAGCTCCACGAACTCGGTGGTCATGATGCTGCCGGCGCTGTCCTCCGGGTACTTCAACAGCTCGTTGATGAGCTTGCGGGTCTCCGGATCGGCCTGATACAGGATACGCTTCACCACGTTTGCGGGCATCTCCTCCACCAGGTCCACGGCGTCGTCGATATACAGCTCGTCAATGACCTCCTTGAGCTCCGTATCGGAGAAGCGGGTGATGAGAAGCTGCTGCTGGTCCGGGTCCATCTCCACGAAGGTGTCCGCCGCCAGCTCCTTAGGCAGCAGCCGAAACAGCAGGGGCAGGATCTCCGGCTCCAGTTCAGCGAAGATAGCCGCGATATCCGCGGCGTTTAAAGTGATGAGGATGTCTTTGATAGAGGAGTACCGCTTGTTGCCTAACAGGGTACGGATGGTCATTTCCAGGGAATAGGTTTTTTCCGACATGTTTGCCTCCTTCCTTTTGGTTCGTTAAGAAGAAAGGCACAGGGAATATCGGTTATATGCGGCGGCACACCATGGCTGCGGTGCATCGATGTATATGACCGTTCGATCCGCTTGTGCCGCTACTACCGCCAGCATCCATGGTGTCCACCTCTCTTTCTGAAATAATCTCTTGGCGAATCTCCACGCCATACAAATTCTACAACCTGCCCTTCCCTCTTGTCAACCTAAAATGAATGAAAAAGGACGGCAAATCTGCCGCCCTTCAGATTCATTTGCCATCCCGGATTGCTAGGGCCTTGTCGGGGTAGTTGGTGATGACGCCGATGCCGTGCCGGATGCACAGGGCCATGATCTCTTCGTCGTTCACGGTCCAGGGGTTGATGCCGATCCCGGCGGCCAGGGAGCCCTCGATCAGGCCGGGATAGAGGAGCGTGCGCCATTCGGGATGGATGTACCGGGCGCCGATGGATTTGGCATACTTCCAGGGCTCGTAGAGGCCGTCACTGTATAGGATGCCGTACTTCACGTCGGGCTTGATGGTTTTTAGCTCCATCAGGGTATAGTGGTTGAAGGAGGAATAGAGGATGCGGCCCTCCATGCTCTTCTCCTGCTCCAGCTTCAGCACCTTCTCCGCGATGCCGGGATAGACGATCTGGTCCGTCTTGATCTCCACGTTGACCACGTGGCGGGTGTCCCGGATAAGGTCGTAGAGCTCGCCCAGGGTGGGGACCTTCGCCCCTTTATACTTCGCCATGCCGTTGCTGGCGTCCAGCGCCTTGAGCTCCTTCAAGGTGAAGGACTGGATCAGCCCGGAGCCGTCCGTGGTCCGATCCACCCGCTCGTCGTGCATGACGATGAGCTCCCCGTCCTTGGAGAGGTGCACGTCCAGTTCGAAGCCGTCCGCCCCCATGTCCATGGCCAGGCGAAAGGCCTCCAGCGTGTTCTCCGGGGCGTAGCCGGAGGCGCCCCGATGGCCCAAGATGATCGACATATGCTTCATTCTCCGATCTTTTTTCTCGATTCTACTCCCCTTTCCCCCATCTTTCAAGACCGCGTTGCAATTTTGCCGAAAGAAAGCTATACTCTGCTCATGAGGTACGACAGCATTCGCAAAGCCATCTTCATAGAGCGCCCCAATCGGTTCATCGCCCACGTCCTGTTGGACGGGGATGAGGTGGTCTGCCACGTGAAGAACACGGGCCGCTGCCGGGAGCTTTTGGTGCCTGGGGCCAGGGTCGTCCTGAGCCGGGGCGCCAACCCCCTGCGCAAGACGGCCTACGACCTCATTTCCGTCTATAAGGGGGAACGGCTCGTCAACATGGACAGCCAATCCCCCAACGCCATCGCCGCCGAGTATCTCCCCCGGCTGTTCCCGGACCTCACCTCGTTCCGGCAGGAGGTCGCCTGGGGCGATTCCCGGTTTGATTTCTACGGCGTCAAGAGCGGCCGCCCCTTCTATCTGGAGGTAAAGGGCGTGACGCTGGAACAGGCGGATCGGACCTATTTCCCCGACGCCCCCACGGAGCGCGGCACGAAGCACCTGCGGGAGCTGACGAAGCTGCAGCAAAGCGGTACGGACGCCTACGTGCTGTTCGTCATCCAGATGCAGGACGTCCTGTCCCTGGAGGCCAATCGAAGGACCGACCCCGCCTTTGCGGACGCGCTGCTGGCGGCCCATGCTGCCGGGGTCGGCGTCCACGCGGTGGATTGCCTGGTGACGCCGGACAGCGTGACCGCCAGAAACCCCGTGCCCGTACGATTCGTATAGGAGAAGACCCGTCACCGATCCGGCGACGGGCCTTTCGTTCATCTGTGCTTTTCGTGGCGCTTCCGCATCCATTCCGCCTTCCTCTTGCGCCAGTTCATGTTCCGGTGGGCCTGCTTCATGCTGGCCTTGGAAACCGTGTTCTGGGCCAGGGCCTCCTGGAACTTGCTCATGCGGCGGTCCCGCACGTCGACGGCGGAGGGCTGGATGTCGCCGGACTTGGTCAGAGCCCACTTGGTGAGCAGCGGTCCAAAGAGCTCATAGATGAGGACGCTGAAGAGGATGATGTTCTTGATGAGCACCCCGTCGGCGCTGCCCAGCTTTGCCGCCGTCACGCACATGCCGAGGGCCACGCCCGCCTGGGGCAGCAGCGTGATGCCCAGATACTTCTTCACCACGGGATCGCATTTGGTGGCAGAACAGCTGAGGTAGGCGCCTACGTACTTGCCCACGGACCGCATCAGGATATAGACCACGCCCACCAGGATCACAGCCCCGTCCTTCAGCACGTCCAGCTCCAACTCCGCGCCGCTCAACACGAAGAACAGGGCGAACAGGGGCACGGTCCACTTGTCGGCCCGCTCCATCAGATCATGGGACAGGGGGCAGATGTTGCAGAACACCGTCCCCAGCATCATGCACACCAGGAGGGTCGAGAAGGAGATCCTGACCCCGCCGATCTCGAAGGAGATCATAGACAGGGCCACCGTCAGCACCACGAAAGCGATGGTCAGGGAGAGACGGTTGGAGTTGGAGAAGAAGGTGCGTTCCAGCATGGTCAACACCCAGCCCAGGATCGAGCCCAACGCCAGGGAAACCACGATCTGTACCAGAGGTTCCACGATGATGCCCACCATATCCGTCTTTCCTGTGACGAGAGAGTTGGCGATACCAAATGATACTGCGAACACAGCAAGACCCACGGCGTCGTCCAGAGCGACCACAGGCAGCAAGATATCCGTCAATTTTCCCTTTGCCTTATACTGGCGCACCACCATCAGCGTGGCCGCCGGGGCGGTGGCCGTGGCGATGGCGCCCAGGACGATGGTAGCCTCGATGGACAGCTTGTCGGGCATCAGAAAGTGCAGGCCGATCAGGGACACGTCCACCAGCAAGGTGGCGGCCAGGGCCTGAAAGATGCCTACGATGACGGCCTGTTTGCCGATGGCCTTGAGCTGGGAGAGCAAGAACTCGTTGCCGATGGAGAAGGCGATGAACCCAAGAGCCGTGTTGCTGATCACCGACAGGTTCTCCACCTCCGCCGCCGACGTAAAGCCCACGCCCTCTATGCCAAGTCTCCCCAGGCAATGGGGCCCGATGATGAGGCCGGCGATCAAAAACGCCGTCACATCCGGCAGATGAAGCCGGAACATCTTGAACACGCGGGTCATCAGCAGCCCGATGAGCAGAGCCAACGCCGCCGCGAGCATCTTTTCCATGCAAAAAACCTCCTGTTCAGATCGAACAAGGGTGTATCATAGCACGAAAAGAAATAAAGTCAAGGGTTTTAGGCCATTATTTCGTTCATGGAAAAGCATTGACATTTGATAACCTCTTTGGTATACTTCCCTTCGAACGGAAGCGGGGGGCATCGAAAACACGGAGATGTGTCCGAGTGGTCTAAGGAAGCGGTCTTGAAAACCGTCGGCATGCAAGTGCCCGTGGGTTCGAATCCTACCATCTCCGCCATATATGGAGAAATACCCAAGTGGCTATAAGGGGCTCCCCTGCTAAGGGAGTAGACTGGGATAACCGGTGCGTGGGTTCAAATCCCACTTTCTCCGCCAAGAAATAAAGAGGGCATTTGCCCTCTTTATTTCTTATTATGAGGAAACGTGGGATTTGAACGGGTTCGGTAGTGAATGAAGCCCCGGTGGGGCTTCAGAGCCGAACCCGTGGCCTGCGCCGCAGCGCAGGTCAAATCCCATCCCGGCTCACCTGCAAGCATTTGGGGCCTTTGCCTGCGCCGCAGCGCAGGTCAAATCCCTTTTTTCATCAGTATTCATCCACGCAGAAGCAGGGCTTTCCGGAGGCCTCCATGGCCCGCCAGATATCATCCGGAGCCAGCATGACGTTTTGGGGGCGCACCTCCCCCGGCGCGTCGGCGTCGGGCGGGAGCTTGGCGGAAGCGGGCCGATCTCCGGCGATGCGCCGCAGTTCGTGAAGCAGGGGACCGTAATCCGTCAGGGACAGGACCTCCTCCCCGTAGACCTCCTCCTTTGCAAAGTAGACGCAGTAGCCCACGGTCTTCCCCGCCTCTCGGAGCAGGAAGGCCCCAGCGTCGTCCGCGGCGTAGTCCGCCATCTTCAGGCGGAACGCGTCCCGATCCCGGCGCACGAAGCCTGTGTAGCGGTCCGCCATGGCGGCATAGACCTCGAAGGCCTTCCCCTCGTCGAAGGGTATGATCTCCCCCGGCAAGAATTCTCCCTCCCCCTGCCAATACTTCGTGAAGGTGCTGGGTCGAAAGCCCAGGTGAGCATAGGCCCCCTGGCGCTGGGGATGGTTGAACAGGGCGCGAATGCCCCGCCGTTCCGCCTCCCCCTGTAAAAAGCGCATGGCGTCGTACATATGGCCCCTGCCCCGTTCCTCCGGGATCGTGGCTACGCCGGAGGTCATCAGGACCGGAAAGGAGCCGTCCCCCAGGGACAGGTCCATGGGGGTGCCGTGGATGGCCGAGATCAGCTTGTTCCCGTCAAAAACACCGACGGACCATGCCGGCAAGTATCGGTTTTCGAAAAACCAATCCACGAAGGCGGGCGGATCGTCGAAAGCGGTCTCCCATAAGGCCCTGGCCTGGGACAAGTCCGACCGGGTGAGCAATCGGATCGTCATGTGACCTGCCCCCGATTATACGCTCGATAGTTCACCGACAGCACCATGGCGATGGTCACCAACGTGGCCATGATGTTGCTGCCCCCGTAGCTGATGAGGGGCAGCGGGATGCCGGTCACGGGCATGAGGCCCATGTTCATGCCGATGTTCTCGAACACGTGAAAGCCCATCATGGCCACCGTGCCCACGCAGAGGCACCGGCCGAACATGTCCTTGGACCGGCGTGCCACCAGCAGTATCTTCAGCAGCAGCAGGAAGAACAGCAGTATCAGGATGGCCGCGCCTACGAACCCAAGGCCCTCGGCGATGCTGGAAAAGATGAAGTCCGTCTGCCGTTCGGGCACGTACTTCTTTTGCGACAGGGTGCCCACGGAGAAATACCCCTTGCCGAACAGGCCGCCGGAGCCCACCAGTTCCTTGGACCGGAGCACGTTGTAGCCGTCCCCCTCCAAGTCCAGCGTGGGGTCCAAAAACACCCGGATGCGGGCCTTCTGATCCTTGGACAGCAGATACCGATAGATGAGCGGCAGGCTGATCACCGCCGCCGCGCCGCCCCCCAGGATATAGAGCCAGCTGATCCGAGCGGCGAACACAACGCCGATGAAGATCACGGCGAAAACCATAGCCGTGCCGAAATCCGGCTGCATCATGACCAGGCCAAAGGGTATAGCGAAGATGATCACCGCCTGCAGCACGTCCCAGAAGTTGTTGAAATGGCCCCGCCGGTCGTAGCACTCCGAAACGAACTTGGAGAGGGCCACCAGCAGCACCACCTTCCCCAGCTCCGAGGGCTGGAAGGATCGGGAGGTGCCGATCTTATACCAGCCGAAGATGCCGCGGGTGTTCACCTTGACCACCAGCAGCAGCGCCAGCAGGACGCAAATCACCAGATAGGCCATCTTGACGAAGGGCTTGTACTTGTCGTAATCGAGAAAGGCGATGGGCACGGCGACCACCAGGGAGATGAGGATGCTGACCAGCTGCCGGTTGAAGTATTCAAGATTCAAGCGGCTCAAAAAGCCCTCCAATCCCACCTCCGTGCCGTCGAAGGGGTCGGAGAGCACGTTGAGCAGGGAGACAAGGCCAAAAAGGAGCAGCACCGCCACCAGCAGTATGATGACGATGTCCACGCCTTTGGTTTGCTTGGTCTTGCCAGGCTTAGCCATTTTACAGGATGTACGCCGGGTCCTCTACGGGCCGGGCAGCATTCTCGTAAAGCTTCATTCCAACACTTCCAAAGTATATTTATCAAAGGTCATAAAGGACGGAATTGACGTATTCATAGGACGCTTTCAGCTCTTCGAGGCCTGAATACATGTCGCTGTACACCTCCACGAAGGCGGGGCCCCTATACCCCTTCTCCACCATGGCGGTCCCCAGGGCCCTGAAATCGCATTGGCCCTTGCCGGGCATCTTTAAGGACAGCTTCTCGGCCCCGTCGAAAGCGTAGTCGCACAGGTGCCAGTTCTCCAGGTCCTCCCCCACCGCCTCCACGAAGGCGAAGGGGTCCTCCCCGGAACGGACGGCCTGCTTTATGTCCAGCACGAACTTCAGCCGCCCATCCCCCAGCCGCCGCCGCAGCTCTGCGCCGAAGGCCGGAGCGTGGAAGAAGCACCAGCTCACGTTCTCGAGGCACAGGGTGATGCCGTACTCCGCAGCTATGTCCAACAGCTCCCGAAAGACGGGGACGATCCGTTCGAACTCCAGGTTCTTGGCCGTACCGCCCAGGTGGGGGGACCCATGCATCACGTAGTGGCTGGCGCCCAGGATCCGCCCGGCGTTCAGGGCGTCCCGATACACAGAGAAGGCGTCCGCCTTCTGCCGGGGATGGATGGAGAAGAGCTGGGCCTCGAACTGGTTGCTCATGGGATGGACGCTGTAGACTTCAAGCCCCGCGTCGTCGATGCGGCTTTTCAGCAAGCGCACGAAGTCCGGCCGGTACTCAGAGAAGGTGTTGAGGAACACCTCGATCCGCTGGCAGCCCATAGGCGAAAGCATGGCGGGGATATCCTCCACCATGGCCTTGTTGAATATGCTTGCTGTAGAGATGCCAACGTCCATGCTGTTTTCGTCTGATACAAAAGAAAAAATGTAACGAGCAAGCAGTAAGCCGAGTTCTGTCACAGGTTTCCCTGCGGACGATTATCTATCTGAGGCCGGCTGTTGCCAGACGGCTCATGCGATTATCAGGAGCGCAGCGGGCCGCTGTTATTGCTCCCATTCCAATCTTGCACCGGGTGGGGTTTACATGGCCGATCCGTCGCCGGACCGCCGGTGAGCTCTTGCCTCGCCTTTCCATCCTTGCCTGCCGAAGCGGGCGGTTTATTTCTGTTGCACTTTCCCTGATGTCGCCATCGCCGGGTGTTACCCGGCACCCTGCCCTGCGGTGCTCGGACTTTCCTCAGCCCTTGTGGGGCCGCAATCGTCTTGCTTACTCGTTACAAACCTGAACCTATTTCTGGTAATACAGTATCCTGCCGCAGTTCTCGCATTCCAGCACCGTCTCCTGGCTGGTCAGCTTCTTGATGACCGCCATGGGGATGGACATGTTGCAGCCGCTGCATTTCTCGTTGACCACCGGGACCACCGGCATGCTGTGATGGACCCGAGCCTTCTTATATTTTGCAAGGAAGGTGGGGTCCACCTGCCGTTCCACCGTATCCATCTCCTTGGTGGCGGCGGCGATGGCGGCGGCGCTCTCGTTCTTCTCCACCTCGCACACGGCCTTGAGACGGTCGTACTCCTTCTTGGCTTTGCCGCCCAGGGCCCGGGCCTTCTGGAAATCGGTGGAGATGCGCTCCAGCTGCTCCAGCAGCCCCTTCACGTCCTTCTCCAACCGTCCAATCTCCCGATTGAGCCGTTCCACGTCCTGGCGGAACTCGGTGAGCTCCTCGGCGGTCACCTCTTCGTCAGCCTCCAGGGTCTCCATCTCCGACCGGTTCAGCTCCAGCTCGTGGGTCAGGCCGTCCTGCTGGGAAAGGAGCTTCGCGAGGGCGTTCTGCTGGCCCTCGGCCTCCTCCGTCAGCTTCTGGATGGCGGTCTGCTGCTCCCTCAGGAGCTTGGTGATCCGATTCAGCTTCTGGCGGCTCTCCGTGGTGCGGAGATTGTTTTCCAGCTGCTGCTTCTTGAGATCAGCCTTCTGATACATGAGCAGGTATTCAAGTTTCGTCATAGGGTACCTCCTTTCAGGAGAACTGCAAAGGTGCCTTCTCCCGAAGCGTTATAGTGTATTGTACATCAGGCGCGAGGATTTGTAAACGGTCCCGCAAAGATTTCAGCACCACCCGCTCCGTTTCGTAGTGGCCGCAGAGGATCAGGGAGAGCTTCCGTTCCCAGGATTCCAAAATCTCGTGGTGCTTGGCTTCGCCGGTGAGATAGGCCTCCGCCCCCGCTTCCTGGGCATACTCCAAATCCCCGCCGCCGGCCCCGCCCAGGACCGCCACCCGGGAGATAAGCGTTTCCCCGTTTCCGGTATAGCCCCCGTGGCTGTCCAGAAGTTGGTTGCAGCGGGCCGCCAGCTCAGACAGCTTCATGGGTGCAGGCAGGGTCCCCACCCGGCCGATGTTCTCCGGGGGGATAGGCGCCACGTCCTGAAGGTTCAGCAGATCGGCCAGGGTATCGTTCACCCCGCCCTCCGCCGCGTCCAGGTTGGTGTGGGCGGCGAAATGGCCGATGCCGTGGCGCAGGAGCAAGGCCGCCGCCCCGGTGACGGGCGACGAGAAGCCGATGCTCTTCACCCCGTGGAAGAACTGGGGATGATGGGTGATCAGAAGATCGGCCCCCATGTCCACGGCCTCCTGGGCCGTGACGGTGGTGCAGTCCAGGGCCAGCAGCACCCTCTTGATCTCGGTGTGGTCCGGCTCTATCAGCAATCCCACGTTGTCGAAGTCCAGGGCCAGGGCCCGGGGCGCGATGCTTTCCATGCACGCGCAAAACGCTTTCAATTCCATCCTTCCATCTCCTTCAAAATCTGTTCCAGCTGCCCCGCCTCCCGGGCGAGCTTCTCCTCCCCCGCGGTCCCGGCGGCCTTCTTCCATCGCTCACGGCGTTTTTGCAACTGTTCTTGACAATAGGGCTTCAGCCCCGGTTCCCGGTCTGCAAAGGACCGATACCCCACCAGCCAGCAGTCAACCGGAAAGCCCTCCGGCCAGGGGTCGGATCGGTCCGCCTTCTGCACCGACAGCAGCTGATACCAGCGGCGGCCCACCGGGATCAACCGGTCCGCCATAACGTGCCAGCGGTTCTCGTACAGCCACTGCCGCAGCTCCTCGATGCCGGACATGGGCTGCAGCACCAGCTTGTCCATGGCCTCCGCCACCGCTTTGGAATCTGTTAACATCTCCACCATCAGCTCCCCGCCCATGCCCAGGATGGCGGCGGCGTCGCATTCCCCGGGGGACAGGATGGACAACCCGCTGCCCAGCCGCGTTTCGGCCTGATCCTGCAGGCCGTATCGCGCGATGATCTCGCTGGTCTTTTGCAGGCAGTCGGGGCTGATGTCCCCGGCGATCACCCGCCGGCAGCATCCGTCCAGCAGCAGGGCCGCCGTCAGCTTCCCGTGGTCGGAGCCGATGTCCGCCACGGCGGCGGACCCCCGCAGCATCTCGAAGGCGCAGCGGAGCCGATCGTCCAGGCGGATCATATCCGGATCTCCTTCATGGGCTCGGTGGCCTCGATGGGCCCGCCGCCCAAACATTCCTGGCCTCGGTAGAGGACGCACCACTGGCCCGGCGTCACCGCCCGCTGGGGCTCCCTAAAGCGCACGAAAGCGCCCCCGTCCCGCATCTCCACCTCCACCGCCTGGTCCGGCTGCCGATAGCGGAACTTGGCCGTGCACTCGAATCGCTTGGGCAGGTCCTCCCGGGGGATCACGTTGAGCCTATCCACCGTCAGGGACAGGGAATACAATTCCTCGTGCTCCCCCTGCTGGACGACGAGCAGGTTCCGCTTCAGGTCCTTGCCGATGACGAACCAGCTTTCGCCGCTGCCGTCGCTCCGGCCCCCGATGCCCAGACCCCGGCGCTGGCCCAGTGTGTAGTACATGAGCCCGTCGTGGCGGCCGATCCTCCTGCCGTGCTCGTCCACCATATCCCCGGGGGTGGCAGGCAGGTAGGTCATGAGAAACTTTTTGAAGTTCCGCTCCCCGATGAAGCAGATGCCGGTAGAGTCCTTCTTCTCCGCCACGGGCAGCTCGTATCGGCGAGCCAGGTCCCTAACCTCCTTCTTCTGCAGATCCCCGATGGGGAACATGGCCCGGCTCAGCTGTTCGTTGGTCAGGCCCGCTAAGAAATAGGTCTGGTCCTTCCCTCCGTCCAGGCCCTTCAAAAGATGTACGTCCCCCTGGTCTCGAGAAAGCCGTGCATAGTGGCCCGTGGCCAGGAAGTTGGCCCCGGATTTCATGGCGAAATCCAGAAACGCCTTGAATTTGATCTCCGTGTTGCAGAGGATGTCCGGGTTGGGGGTGCGGCCCGCGGCATATTCCGAAAGGAAGTAGGAGAAGACCCGCTCCTGATACTCCTTCGTGAAGTTGACCGTATAGTAGGGGATGTCCAGCGCTTCGCTGACCCGGCGCACGTCCTCGAAGTCCTCCTCCGCCGGGCAGGAGCCGTCCAGGTCCTCCCAGTTGCGCATGAAGACGCCGGTCACCTCATAGCCCTGCTCCTTCAAGAGCAGAGCCGCCACGGCGCTGTCCACGCCGCCGGACAGGCCCACGATCACGCTGCTGTTGTCCCTCGTCTCGTCCATATAAAACGACCTTCCTGTGCTATACGGGAAGTATACCACAGGAAGGCGCTAAAATCAATTCTGCCGCGTGAAACGGCGATCCCTTAGACGCCGCAGCCCCGGCCGATAGTGCCGGAGTTACCGCAGCCGCAGCCGCAGCCCATGTTGTCGTCGTTGCCGCAGTACCGGGACAGGAGCAGCAGCCAGATCAGCGTATCGCAGCTGGCGCAGCCCCCGTTGCCGCCTTCGCCCAGGATGAGCAGAAGGACCAGGACCCACATCATGTTATTGTTGCCGAAGTTCATGCTTCCTACCTCCTTATTTTCAGGCGCTCCAGGCGCCCGTATACATCATAGTACGTTCTTTCGCGCCATTTTGTGCCTGGGCGGAAAGGCCCCTTTTCCTTGACAAATCGGACTTGCCGCATATAATGGAAAGGTAATACTGTGCCCAGAAGGAAAAGGAGGGCAATATGAGCGAATTGACGATGGATAAATTGGTTTCCCTGTGCAAAGGCAGAGGCTTCATCTTTGCAGGGAGCGAGATATACGGGGGCCTCGCCAACACGTGGGACTACGGTCCCCTTGGCGTGGAGCTGAAGAACAACATCAAGAAGGCCTGGTGGAAGAAGTTCGTCCAGGAGAGCCCCTACAACGTGGGCCTGGACGCCGCCATTTTGATGAACCCCCAGACCTGGCAGGCTTCCGGGCATCTGGGCGGCTTCGCCGACCCTCTCATGGACTGCCGTGAGTGCAAGGAGCGCTTCCGCGCCGACAAGCTCATCGAGGACTGGGCGGTTGAGCACGGCGTGACCCTCGACAAGCCCCTGGACGCCTTCTCCCAGGCGGAGATGAAGGCCTTCATCGAGGACAACAACATCCCCTGCCCCTCCTGCGGCAAGCACAACTTCACGGACATCCGGCAGTTCAACCTGATGTTCAAGACCTTCCAGGGCGTCACCGAGGACGCTAAGAACACCGTGTATCTGCGGCCCGAGACGGCCCAGGGCATCTTCGTGAACTTTGCCAACGTCCAGCGGACCACCCGCAAAAAGCTGCCCTTCGGCATCGGCCAGATCGGCAAGTCCTTCCGCAACGAGATCACCCCGGGCAACTTCATCTTCCGGGTCCGGGAGTTCGAGCAGATGGAGCTGGAGTTCTTCTGCGAGCCGGGCACCGATCTTGAGTGGTTCGACTACTGGCGTTCCTACTGCCACAACTTCCTCCTGTCCCTGGGCATGAAGGACGAGAATCTGCGCCTTCGGGACCACGATCCCGAGGAGCTGTGCTTCTATTCCAAGGCCACCACAGACTTCGAGTTCCGCTTCCCCTTCGGCTGGGGCGAGCTCTGGGGCGTGGCGGATCGGACCGATTACGATCTCACCCAGCATCAGAACGCCTCCGGCAAGGATTTGAGCTACTTCGACACCGAGAAGAACGCCCGGTATATCCCCTACGTCATCGAGCCCTCCCTGGGCGTGGAGCGCACCTTCCTGGCGGTGATGTGCAACGCCTACGAGGAGCAGGAGCTCGATAAGGGCGACGTGCGGGTGGTGCTGCACCTGCACCCGGCCTTGGCCCCCTTCAAGGCGGCGGTGCTGCCGCTGAGCAAGAAGCTGGGCGAGCAGGCCTCCGCCATCCACGCGGAGCTATCGAAGTGGTTCCCCGTGGACTACGACGAGACCGGCTCCATCGGCAAGCGCTATCGCCGGGAGGACGAGATCGGCACCCCCATGTGCATCACCTATGACTTCGATTCCGAAGCTGACCACTGCGTCACCGTCCGGGATCGGGACACCATGGAGCAGGTCCGCCTGCCCATCGACCAGCTCAAGAGCTACATCGAGAGCAAGCTGGCCTTCTAAGAGAAGCACCCTCGCCGTGCCCGCCCACAGAGGGCGGGCACCTGTTTGAAAGGAGAGCTATGGCGTTTTTGGAACTGGTATGGGACGTGTTCTATGAGGATTGCCTGATCCTCTTTCCCATCCTGTTTTTGACCTTCTTCTTCATCGAGTACCTGGAGCACCGGGCCGGGGAGAAGTTTTTGCGCCGCGTCGAAAAGGCGGAAAAGACCGGGCCCCTGTGGGGGGCCCTCATCGGGTGCGTGCCCCAGTGCGGGTTCAGCGTGTCCTGCGCCCACCTGTTCAACGGGGGCATCGTCACCGCGGGCACCCTCATCGCCGTGTTCCTCTCCACCTCCGACGAAGCCCTGCCCGTGCTCCTCTCCCACCGGAGCGCCCTGCCCGTCATCTGGAAGCTGCTCCTCGTGAAGGTATTTTTGGCGATAGTCGCGGGCTACGCCGTGGACCTTATCTGGAAGCGGGAGCAGCAACGCGAGAGCTTCGCCAAGAAGAACATCGAGCACGAATGCCACATCAAGGAGAGCTCCATCGGCGAGCTTATCTGGGAAGCCTTCAAGCGCACCTTGGAGGTGTGGGCGGCCCTGTTCGTCGTGTCCATCGTGCTGACCTTCGTCATGGAGCGGGTGCCCAAGGAGAGCATCCAGCGGTTCCTGCTCAGCGGCTTCTTCCAGCCCTTCCTGGCCGCCCTGTTCGGCTTCATCCCCAACTGCGCCGTGTCCGTGGTGCTGGTGGAGCTGTACCTCTCGGACCTCATCAGCTTCGGCGCTGTGGTGGCCGGGCTCTCCTCGGCGGCGGGCCTGGGCATCCTGGCCCTGCTGCGGGGCAAGCGGGGCGTGAAGACCTACGCCGCCATATTGGCGGTGTGCTACCTGGCCGCCTCCCTGGCCGGAACCTTGATCCAGCTTTTGGAGTGATATGGAGATCACGGGCATCGTCGACAGGATCATATTCCGGAACGCCGAGAACGGGTACACCGTCCTCTCGCTCCGCACGGATTCGGAGGAGGGCTTCGCCACCCTCTGCGGCACCCTGCCCCTCGCCTCCCCCGGGGAACAGCTCCGGGCGGAGGGGACCATCAAATATCATCCCAAGTACGGCCAGCAGTTTATGGTGACCCACGCCGAGACCCTGGCCCCCTCCACCCAGATCGCCATCGAAAACTATTTGGCGGGCGGCACCGTCAAGGGCGTGGGCCCCGCCATGGCCCGGCTCATCGTGGACCGCTTCGGCATGGACACCCTGCAGATCATGGAGAAGCAGCCGGAACGACTGTTGGAGGTGCCCGGCATCGGCCGCAAGAAGCTGGAGATGATCATGAGCTCCTTCCGCGAGAATCGGTCTATGCGGGACATCCTGATGGCCCTGGCCCCCTACGGGATCACCGTGAACCAGGCCTACCGCATGTACAAGACCTACGGGGATCTGGCCCTCGCCAAGGTCCAGGAGAACCCCTATCAGCTCATCGACGATATCGACGGCATCGGCTTCATGACCGCAGACGCCATCGCCCAGCGGGTGGCCGGCTTCGAGACCAACTCCGCCGCCCGCCTGTTCGCTGGTATAAAATACGCTTTGCAGGATGCCAAGAACGAATACGGCCACACCTATCTGCCCGCGGAGAAGCTGGTCCTGAAGGCCTGCGGTCTTTTGGGTGTGGATTCCGAACTGCTGACGGACGCCGTGGACGCCATGATCGCGGAGGGCTCCTTGGTGGAGCAGTTCGTGGGCGAGCAGCGGGGCGTGTTCCTGCCCTATATCGCCCGCATGGAGTCCAGCATCGCCCAGAAGCTGATGCAGCTTTCTGAACCCCCGGTGGCGAACCCCTTCTGGGACGTGAGCCAATACGAACGGGAGTTGGGGCTCACCCTGTCCGAAAGCCAGCGCGAAGCGGTGACCCGGGCCCTGGACGCCGGCGTCATGATCATCACCGGCGGCCCCGGCACCGGCAAGACCACCATCATCCGCTGCATCACCCACGCCTTCGCCGGCATGGGCATGACCTTCGCCCTGGCCGCCCCCACGGGCCGGGCCGCCAAGCGCATGACCGAGGCCACGGGCGCCGACGCCAAGACCATCCATCGGCTCCTCGAATACAACCCCCAGGGGGGCTTCGTCCGCAACAAGGACAACCCCTTGGTCTACGATCTTATCATCGTGGACGAGATGAGCATGGTGGACGTGCCCCTGATGCACGCTCTATTGAACGCCCTCCCCCGTGGTACCCGGCTGCTGCTGGTGGGCGACGCGGATCAGCTGCCGCCCGTGGGCTGCGGCGACGTGCTGCGGGACTGCCTCGACAGCGGTCAGCTGCCCGTCATCCGGCTGACGGAGATCTTCCGCCAGGCCGCCCAAAGCCGCATCATCACCAACGCCCATCGGATCAACCAGGGCCAGATGCCCATTTTAAGCAGCGAGGAATCCGATTTTATCTATGAGGAGATCCTGCCCCCGGAGCGCATTTTGGAGCGGGTCAAGCAGCTTTGCCAGCGGGAGTGCGCCAGGCTCGGTACCTCGGAACCGCTGATGGACGTGCAGGTGCTGGCCCCCATGAAGAAGGGCATGCTTGGGGTGGAGAACCTGAACCGGGTGCTCCAGGCCGCCCTGAACCCCGCCGCCCAAGACAAGCCCGAGCACACCTTCGGCGAGACCCTGTTCCGCCAGGGGGACAAGATCATGCAGATCAAGAACGACTACAAGCTCACCTGGGTTCGGCAGGACGAAAGCGGCCTCATGCAGGAGGGTGCCGGAGTCTTCAACGGGGACTTGGGGACCCTCTATGGGCTGGACACCGTCAACCGGTCCATGCACGTGCTCTTCGACGACGGGCGGCTGGCGGAATACAGCTTCACCCAGAGCGACGAGCTTGACCTTGCCTACTGCATCAGCATCCACAAGAGCCAGGGCAGCGAGTTCCCCACGGTGCTGCTGCCCCTGGCCGGCGGGCCGGGCATGCTGCTGAACCGAAATCTGCTCTACACCGCCGTCACCCGAGCCAAGGGCCTGGTCTATTGCCTCGGCCACCGGGACACCGTGGCTCGGATGGTGCGGACGGTCCAGTCCCGCCGCCGGTACACCTCCCTGTCCGTCCGGCTTCAGGAGCTGTAGCCTATGGACAGGACCCATGAGCTTCTTCTCTCCCTGGCCTCGCCGCCGCCCCACCGGTGCTTCCTGTGCGACCGGGAATCCCTGGTGGGCGAGGACGGCCTCTGCGACGAGTGCCGCCGAACGCTGAAGCTGGCCATCTCCCCCGCCCCGCCGGAGGGCCTGGACGGGCTCACCGCGGGCCTTCGTTACTGCGACGAGCTGGGCAGCGTCTTCTTCCGCTTCAAGGTCATGGAGCGCCGGGATTACACGCCCTTCCTGGCACAGTTCATATCCATCCCTGAGGAATGGCGCGCGGAGATACTGGTGCCCGTGCCCCTCCATTGGCTGCGGCTTTACCGGCGCACCTACAACCAAAGCTTCCTGTTGTCCGAATACGTGTCCTCCCGGTACGGCATCCCCATCTGCCAGGAGCTGCTGGTCCGCACCCGTCCCACCCGCCAGCAGAAGTTCGCCAAGAACCGCCGCAAGGGGCTCAAGGGGGCCTTCCGGGCCGCGCCGGAGTGCCAGGGCCGTTCCATCGTCCTCATCGACGACGTGGTCACCTCCGGCACCACCCTCTCCGAATGCGCCAGGGCACTAAAAAAGGCAGGCGCATATCGAGTGTATGCAGCCTGCGTCGCCTGTTCTGACAGATAGTTTATTGTTCTTCCCTCTCGTGTAAATATTTCTCCCTGGTCGCCAGGCCGCCGCGGATATGCCGCTCGGCCTTGTTGGTGTCCAGCACCCGGCGGACCTGGGCGTACAGGCTGGGGTCGGCCTGCTTCAGCCGCCCCGTGACCAGCTTGTGGACCGTGGACTTGGAGGTGCCGAAGAAGTGGGCGGTCTCCCGGACCGTGGCCCCGTTCTGCACCATGTACCGACCGTACAAACAGGATTTTTCCGTTCGATCTTGCTTCATGCGCTCCCTCGCTCCCTGACCTTTGCTCCACTATATGCGGCCGGGAGGGAGGGTATGCGCTGTTAGAATTGATCGATGTTCACCTTCTGCACGTTATCGGCGGAGACGGCGTCCAGATACCGGCGGGCGATATCCAAGAAGCCGGTGTCCTCGTCGCTGACGAAGTAGGACACCTGGTTGGGCGCGCCGCTTTCCGGCAGGTCGAAATCCTGCCTGAGCCCGAAGGAGATGGCCTTCCCCACGTTGACGAAGGTCACGTCAGGCATATGGCGCTCCAGGGTGTTGGCCAGGAACGGATAATGGGTGCAGCCCATGATGACGGTGTCCACCCCCGTCCCCTGGAAGGCGGAGAGGTACCGCTCCACGGTCATCTCCGTGATGGGATCGTCCGGCGCGAAGCCGTTCTCGATCAGGGGCACGAACAGGGGGCACTCCACCCCCCAGGTCTTCGCCTCGGGGCACAGCTCCCGTATCCGCCGCTCGTAGGCGTGAGAGTTGACGGTGGCCCGGGTGCCGATGACGCCGATGCGCTTCGTTTTGGACGCCTGCAGCGCCGCCTGGCATCCCGCGTCGATCACACCCACGATGGGCAGAGAGAAGCTCTTCTTCAGGGCGGGCAGGCAGTTGGTGCTCACCGTGCCGCAGGCGATCAGGATGGCCTGTACGCCTTGGGACAGGAGAAAGCGCACGTCCTGCTCCGCGTAGCGGTTGATGGTCTCCACTGTGCGGGAGCCGTAGGGGACCCGGGCCGTGTCGCCGAAGTAGACTACGTCCAGGCCGGAATTGTATTTGCAGACCTCGTTGAGGACAGTGAGCCCGCCCAGGCCGCTGTCGAATACGCCCAATCGCTTCAGGGTGCCCATGAAATCTCCCCTTGCTTCGTATTATTCCCAGTCTATGAGGCCCGCGCTCTCGAGATACGCTTCGCTGTACTCCATATAGTCCTCCACGAACCGCATGGCGTACATCTTCTGCTCCGGGAAGGCTTCCTGGAGCTTCTTCATCATATACTCGAAGGCCTGATCGTCGTCGTAGACCGCGCCGTCGTCGACGCCGCTTTCCGCCATGAACGCTTCGTCCAGGTCCATGACCTTGTCCAGCATCCTTTCGAACACGTCCTTGGGCAGGATGTTGAAATCCCCCTGGGCCGTGAACTTATCGGCGATATAGGCTCGCGCGTCCGTTCTGCTGTACTCTTCCATGTTTTGCCTCCTGCTGTCTGTTTGTGGCATAGTATATCATTTTGTTGGCCCGCCGTCCATAATCCGGATATGAATTTTTCATGACCCCGCAAAAGTTCACCGTAGTTTCACTTGCCATCCGGGCATTTTTTCTGTACACTGATTTACATGAAAACCATTCTTTCCATCTGCATATGCCTCGCGATGCTCTTTGGCTGCACCCCCGAGCCGGTCAGCGGCATGGACATCCGCACCTTCTCCATCGGCAAGGCGGACTGTTCGCTGCTGTCCTTCGACGGGTACAACGTGCTTATCGACACGGGCGAGGAGGACGACGGGGACGATATCCTGGAGGCCCTGAAGAAGCTCCAGGTGAAGAAGCTGGATCTGGTGATCCTGACCCACTTCGACAAGGACCACATCGGCGGCTTCCCGGAGCTGGCCGCCGCCCTGCCCGTGGACAGGGTGATCCTGCCGGACTACGTGCGCTCGAGCGACCTCTACGACGCCATGACCGCCTCCATCGAGGAGCACGGCATACCCGCGGAACGGCTCACCGCGGAATCGTCCTTTGCCCTGGGCCGCGCCAGCTTCACCGTCTGGCCCTCCACCAAGACCTACGACCCGGAGAAGGGCAACGACAACCAGATGTCCCTGGTGACCCGCGTGGCCTTCGGCCAGGTCCGGCTCCTGTTCCTGGCGGACGCGGAGGGCGGCTGGCTCAAGGACCTGTGCTATTCCACCTACGAGCTGGGCTGCGATGTCATCAAGATCCCCTGCCACGGCAAATGGCAGAAGCATCTGCCCGCCCTGCTGACCCTGTCCCTGCCCCAATACGCCATCATCACCGATTCCGATAAGAACCCCGCCGCTGTGGAAACCCTGGACGCTCTTTCCACCATGGACGTGACGACCCTGCGCACCGCGGACGGGGACGTGCACCTGTTCACCGACGGACAAACCGTCACGATCCCCAAGGATTGACGCCCATACAGATATAAAAAAGGTGACGGGTTTGCCGTCACCTTTTTTTCTCACTCCTTTGGAACTCTTCGCACGATCTCGATGGGCGGTTCGTCCTCCTCCTCGTCCTCCTCCGGCGGTTCCTCCTCCGGCGCTTCCTCGTATGGCTCCTCCTCTTCGGGAGCCAGGGGCTCTTCGTCCTCCTCGTCGTCCTCGAAATACTTGATATTGGCCTTGTTCCGGCCCCGGCGCACGATCATGAGGGTCAGCACCACGCAGATCAGGATGGCCACTACGATGAACAGCCCGAACACGATGTAGGCCAGCATGTCGCTGTCCCCCTCATTGGGCTCGGGGACGGGGCTGGACCCGGGGGCCTGGGTGATCTCCGTCACCGGGAACCGTGGCTCGTCGGTGGCCACGGCGGAGGGAGGCTGGCTGTTCACCGGGGCGCTGGTATAGGGGGCGATGGTGTTGGGGACGCTCTGGCCCGTGACCCTGCCCAGGTTGACGATGCCGCCCGTATAGCTCTTCTGGACGCCGGAGCTGGGGGTGATGAAGGAATAGGACACCTTCTTCAGCACCAGCATGGTGCTCACGGCGGACTTGATCCTAAAGCGCACGTTCATCAGGGTGCCGCTGCCGGAGACGCCGCCGGAGGAGGCCGCCGTAAAGGCCACCGCGCCGGATTTGGTGGTCACGTTGCAGAGGTACTCCACCCCCATGATCTTCAGCCGGTCCTGGCTCAACCCCTGGATCTCCACGAACTCCAGAGCGGCGCTGTCATATTCCAGCACGAACTGGATGGAATCCATGATCTGCCCCAGCTTGGGGGGCTCCACGACCATGTTGATGGCCACGGTCACCGTGTCGCCCACGCTCCCCCGGACGTCCTCCGAGGTGATGGTCACGGGTGTCCCTGCCGCCACGGCTGCGGATATGGGCAGCAACAGCAGTGCTGCCATAAGAAGAGAAATGATCCTTCGTTTCATCCAAAGCTCCTTCATGTAGTATGCGCTCACCGCCCAGGTCTATGCCTAGGGGCTGGGGGCCATGCCGTCGTATCGAAAGTATTGTACTATCCCCGGCCCCATAAGTCAAATTCGGATTGACAACGTCATGTAAATTTCATATAATTTTCTAAATTTGACAGTGAGAAAGGGAGCATTCCATGTACATTTACAATACCATGACCCGGAAGAAGGAGCTGTTCGTGCCGCTGAAGGAAGGCCAGGTCTCCATGTACGCCTGCGGCCCCACGGTGTACAACTTCTTCCATATCGGCAACGCCCGCCCCTTCATCGTGTTCGACACCCTACGCCGGTATCTCGAGTACCGGGGCTACAAGGTCACCTTCGTCCAGAACTTCACCGACATCGACGACAAGATGATCCGCCGGGCCAACGAGGAGGGCACCACCGTCAAGGAGCTGGGCGACCGCTTCATCAAGGAGTATTATACCGACGCCGACGCCCTGGGCGTGAAGCGAGCCACCGTAAACCCCCGGGCCACGGAGCATATCCAGGACATCATCGATCTCGTCGAGACCCTGGTGGAAAAGGGCCACGCCTACCCCGCCTCCAACGGGGACGTATACTTCTCCGTCCGCAGCTGGCCCGGCTACGGGAAGCTGTCCGGCCAGAACATCGACGATCTCGAGAACGGGGCCCGGGTGGACCCCACCGAGGAGAAGCGGGACCCCCTGGACTTCGCCCTCTGGAAGGGACAGAAGCCCGGCGAGCCTGCCTGGCCCTCCCCCTGGGGCATGGGCCGTCCCGGCTGGCACATCGAGTGCTCCGCCATGAGCATGGCCATCTTGGGCCAGAGCTTCGATATCCACGGCGGCGGGCAGGATCTGATCTTCCCCCACCATGAGAACGAGATCGCCCAGTCCGAGGCCGCCACGGGGAAGCCCTTCGCCCACTACTGGATGCACAACGGCTTCATCAACGTGGATAACCAGAAGATGAGCAAGTCCCTGGGCAACTTCTTCACCGTCCGGGACATCGCCAAGGAATACGACCTGGACGTGGTGCGGCTTTTCATGCTGAGCGTCCAGTATCGGAACCCCATCAACTTCTCCCGCGACCTGATCCAGCAGGCCGCCGTGGCCCTGCAGCGGCTCCGCACGGCCCTCGATCGGCTAAAGGAGGCCCCCGTAGCCCAGGAGGCCAACCACGACGAGCAGGCGTTCCTTGACAGCCTGGAGGGCTACCGGACCCGGTTCAACGAGGCCATGGACGACGATCTCAATACCGCCGACGCCCTGGGCGTGCTGTTCGATCTGGCCCGCGCCGCCAACAGCTTCGTCAGCGTCCCCCGGACGAAGAAAGCCATCGAGGCCGTCATGGCCCTATATACGGAGCTCATGGACGTGCTGGGGCTCATGCCCCGGGAGAAGGCCGAAGAGTTCCCCGCCGAGGTGCTGGCCCTGCTCGACGAGCGGCAGGCTGCCCGGAAAGCCAAGAACTACGCCCGGGCCGACGAGATCCGGGAGCAGCTCAAAACCCTGGGCTACGCCATCGAGGATTCCCGCCAGGGCGCCAAGCTGAAGAAGCTGTGAGATAAAAGGAGTACCGCCTATGTTTTTCAGTCTGTTGCTGTTGGTCGTAGCCGGCGTGCTGGCCGTCCCCGTGTTCACCGGCAAGGGAAAGATGATGAACACGGAGAACATCAAGAAGGACAAGCTCCCCACCTATAGGAAGTGGGTCCGGGTCCTCTACGCCCTCATGATGGTGACGGTGCTGTGCATGGCCTTCTTCAACTTCGTGGAGAAGGAAGCCTACGTCCAGACCAACTATTTCGAGTTCACGGAGCCCTACGTGGGCGCGGACGGCGTCACCTACGCCGCCGGGGAGCCCCACACCACCGAGGAGATGCGGGAGATCCTGCTCCCCACGGAGACCAGCCAGAGCCTGTGCAGCCCCGTGGACACGGAGAGCCTGCCCTACCGGTTCCTGGAGACCACCTACACCCTGAACGAACGGTACGCCTTCCTGGGCTTCGTCCCCTACCGGACCGCCCACATCCTGAACTTCGTCATCCTGGGCATCTCCATGGCCATCATCTTCGCCCTGTTCGTGTTCATCAACATGATGACCGACAAGGAGGCCCAGAAGAAGAACTCCCGGGCGGCGAAGCAGAACCCCGTCCGGCCCTCCATGCCCAAGGGCGCCTTCGACTTCTCCGACTATCAGGACGAGGTGGAGGTCCGGGACGACCGCTTCGATAACGAGCCCCAGCAGATCCCCTCCAAGAAGAAGTAACCAGCTCATCTGCAAAAAGGGCCGGCCCCGCCGGTCCTTCTTTCATATAAAAACAGCCGCCGGTTCGCCCGGCGGCCGTCTTTTGTGGGAGAGATTACAGCTCCGCGAAGTACTTGATGGTGCGGACCATCTGGCTGGTGTAGCTGTTCTCGTTGTCGTACCAGGACACGACCTGGACCTGATAGGTGTCCTCGTCGATCTTCTGGACCATGGTCTGGTTGGCGTCGAACAGGGAGCCGTAGGTCATGCCGATGATGTCGGAGGAGACCAGCTTCTCGGTGGTGTAGCCGAAGGACTCGCTCTCCTGGGCCTTCATGGCGGCGTTGACCGCTTCCTTGGTCACGTCCTTGCCCTTGACGACCGCCACCAGGATGGTGGTGGAGCCGGTGGCCACGGGGACGCGCTGGGCGGAGCCGATCAGCTTCCCGTTGAGCTCGGGGATGACCAGGCCGATGGCCTTGGCGGCGCCGGTGCTGTTGGGCACGATGTTGGCCGCGCCGGCCCGGGCACGCTGCAGGTCGCCCTTCTTGTGGGGGCCGTCCAGGATCATCTGGTCGCCGGTGTAGGCGTGGACGGTGGTCATGATGCCGGACACGATGGGGAAGTTGTCGTTGAGGGCCTTGGTCATGGGCGCCAGGCAGTTGGTGGTGCAGCTGGCGGCGGAGATGATCTTGTCCTCCTTGGTGAGGATGTTGTTGTTCACATTGAACACCACGGTGGGCAGGTCGTTGCCCGCGGGGGCGGAGATGACGACCTTCTTGGCGCCGGCGTCGATATGAGCCTGGGCCTTGGCCTTGCTGGTGTAGAAGCCGGTGCACTCCAGCACCACGTCCACCTTCAGCTTGCCCCAGGGCAGGTTCTGGGCCTTGGGCTCAGCGTAGATGGTGATCTCCTTGCCGTCCACGGTGATGGAGCCGGGGACCTTCACGGTCTTGCCGTCCTCTTCGAAGACGGGCTCCTTGGAAGTGACGGTGTGCTTGTTCTCGCCGATCACGCCGCAATAGCCCTTCTGGGCGGTGTCGTACTTGAGCAGGTGGGCGAGCATGGCGGGGCTGGTGAGATCGTTGATAGCGACGATCTTGTAGCCCTTCGCGCCGAACATCTGACGGAAAGCAAGACGACCGATGCGGCCGAATCCATTGATTGCAACTCTAATAGCCATAGAAGCCTCCTTATTTTGGTTTCAAGTCATTATACTATAAGACCGTTTCGTTTTCAATAAAAAGATATAATATTTTCAACGCATCACAGATTGATCTTCTCCGCCACGATGTAGAGCGGCCTCGCCTTGGATTCCTCGAAGATGCGGCCGATGTAGGCGCCCTGGACGCCCAGGAAGAAGAGCACCGCGCCGAGGAGCAGGCAGACGCCGCACAGGGCCCAGAGCCAGGCCGCCGCGCCTACGGTCAGGGCACAGACGAGTACCGCGATACAGCCCAGGAGGGACAGGCCCATCACCGCCCCGCCCAGGTACAGCGGCATGGTCAAAGGCTTGGTGGAGAAGCCGGTGATCCCGTCCAGGGCGAGCTTCAACATCTTCTTCAGGGTATACTTGGTCTTCCCCGCCGCCCGTTCCTGCCGGACGTATTCAAGGGGCACGGCTTCAAAGCCCATCCAGGCGGACATTCCCCGCAAAAACCGACCGTGCTCCCGCATCTTCAAGAACACGTCCGCCACGTTCCGGCCGATGAGCCGAAAGTCGCCGGTATCGAGAGGGATCGGGTAGGCGCTCATGCTGGTGAGCAGCCGATAGTAGCAGGCGGCGGTGAACTTCTTGAAGAAGGTCTCCCCCTCCCGCTTCTTCCGCTGGCCGTAGACGATGTCCGCCCCCTGCTCCCATAGCTTCACCATGTCGGGGATCAGCTCCGGCGGGTCCTGCAGATCCGCATCGATGATGATGAGGGCGTCGCCGGTGGCCCTATCCATGCCCGCAGTGACGGCCAGCTGGTGGCCGAAGTTGCGGGAGAAGGACAGGACCTTCACGCGCTTGTCCTCCGCGGCGATCCGCCTGAGCTCCCACATGGTGCCGTCCCGGCTGCCGTCGTTGACGAAGATGATCTCGTAATCGTGCCCTGTCTGCTCCATAACCGCCTTCATGCGCGGGTAGGCTATGGGCAGCACCTCCTCCTCATAGTAGACCGGCACGATCAGGGAGAGCCGTTTTTCCTCTGACATCCGCAAAAAGCCTCCTGTTGCATCTCTTATAGGAAGAGTATACCAGCTTGCCCCATGCAAAGCAAACGTGCGCCCTGTATTTTTGCAGTTTTGTTACAGTTGATTTTTTCCATCATTGCTGATATACTGAGGAAAACAAAAATACAAACAAAGGAGAATGATTTATGGCAATCGTCACCACAAAAGAGATGTTCAAGAAGGCCTACGACGGCGGCTACGCCATCGGCGCGTTCAATGTGAACAACATGGAGATCATCCAGGGCATCACCGAGGCCGCCATCGACCAGCACGCCCCCCTCATCCTGCAGGTGAGCAAGGGCGCCCGGGCCTATGCCAAGCACGTCTACCTCATGAAGCTCATCGAGGCCGCCATCCAGGACGCCGAGCAGACCGCTGGCTTCGACCTGCCCATTTGCGTGCATCTCGATCACGGCGACACCTTTGAGCTCTGCAAGAGCTGCATTGACGGCGGCTTCTCCTCCGTCATGATCG
>JAEEGH010004838.1_pt1 | contig 34275 bp, 39 predicted proteins | sample 9134181 | NCBI WGS metagenome assembly JAEEGH01 (sample SAMN16246544, study PRJNA631951) | gut metagenome | biome: gut microbiome; feature: rumen; material: DP-attached | host: Bos | place: Iran: Karaj | collected 2018-10
GCTTCGGGGGTTTCGATGACGTTGATGGCCGGCGCGGTGGCTTTCGGACGGTCCATCCAGTTGGTGTCGAAGAAATCGTTGAAGATGTCGGGCATCCAGTTGTTGTGTCTTGCAGGTAACATGGTTTCAGTCTCCTATACTTTAAGTTTAACGTTTCTGTTTTTTGTGCGCCCGTTTCCGAAGCGCGTTCGACAAGAGAATAGGCAAAGTCAGGACCAAAGGCCCGAAATGGACAAAATGTCAGGCATAACTGACTAATTGTCAATAAGTTATGACAAATTGTCACGCTTTTGCCATTTCCGGGCAAAATCCGTATCTTTGTAACGCCATGGAAGAATGCGAGCGCAACTGGTACGCCTTGAAAGTGTTTTACAACAAGGTCTTCGAGATCGAGGCCCTGCTGGGTGACATGGACCTGGAGACCTATATCCCGGTCCGGCAGGTGCAGTTGAAAGGGGAGGACCACATGCGCGCCGCGCGCCGGCTGGCTACGCCGGACGACCGCCGGCGAGACAATCAGTTCGTCAAGGCAGGCCCCGCCATCTTCAAGCGTGTTCCGGTCGTCACCTCGCTCCTTTTTGTCCATGCCCCGAAAGAAAGGCTGCCCGAAGTGGCGGCATGTGTCGACGGCAAGGGCTTCATATACAAGACAGCCGACCGCAAGACGGAAGCGGTCATCCCCGACAAGCAGATGGCGATGTTCCGGATGGTTTGCTCATCCGGCGCCGACGGGCTGGAATTCTTCAGTGACGAAGACATGACCCGCTACAAGACCGGGGACAAGGTGCGCGTGCTCGAAGGCCCGCTGAAAGGGGCCGAAGGTTATATCAAGCGGATCCGGAAGGACCGCCGGCTGCTCGTGTCCATCGAAGGCTTCATCGCCGTGGCGACCTCCTTCATTCCACCTCAATTTCTTGCCAAGGCAGAAGATTGAGCCAGTCGTAAAAGAATCCGAACGAGAAGATCGTCAGGACCGCTCCGAGAAGTTTCCACCATCCCGGAAGCACAATTACCCACAGCAGCACCATCAGCGGCATGCCGAACAGACGGAACATGGCGCGTACCGTGTTCCGCCAGGCGGGATCCTTGAGTTTGCGGTGGCAGATGTATTCCGCACCGGCCCACAATGGCAGGCACAGGATTGCGCTTACCAGGAAAAGGGGAGAAAGGACCGCAGCCAAAGGAATGTTCGTCTTGTGAGGGGGCTTGACTTCCGCGAGGCGTGCCTGATAGTTCTCGTCGTCCGGAATGAACAGGATTTCCGCGGCAATCCGGTCATGGACCAGGTTCCGGAAGTCCTGGAAAGTTTCGGCCTCATTACTTCCCTCGTGCGCACGCAGGAAAGCATTGACATCGATCGGCTCCCCGAACCGGATGTCACAGGTGGTCCGGTAATGGAAGTAATCCCCATATTCGATACCGGTCGGGACTACGTAGGTCTGCCGCTTGGCGGCGCTTGCAAAGGCGATGCGGGCGATCCCCTTCTGGATGGGCAGGAGAGAGTGCTTGGGGCGGTGACGGCCTTCGGAAAAGACGCAGAAAGGCGTCCGGTGCTCCAGCACTTCGTCCACCTCGTTGAAAGTCTCCAGGTTATGGAGGACGGCGCGGCTGCCGTCCCGGCTGCGGGCCATGGGAACGATCTTGATGAGCCGGAGGAACCGGGCGATGGCGGGTTTCTTGAAAATGTCGGCCCGGGCGCCGAAAGCGGTGGGGGTCTTGCGGGTGCGCAGGACCACCAGGGCGTCCATCAGGGTGTTCGTATGGTTTGGAGCGATGATGACGGCACCGTCCTTGGGAAGGTCACCCTTGACGGTCGTCTTGCTGTAACTGCGTCGTGTGTTGCAGTCGCACCACAGCCTCAGGAAGCTGTAGCGGAGGTCTTTTTCCCAGAGTTTCGCCATGATTTACGATTGAAATAGAAGGCCGTGGACAATCCGGATACGATATGCCAGATACCCCACCAGGCGGTGATGACCAGCAAGCCGCCGTGGGGCGGAAAGTTCGCAAAAAGGGGTGTTCCCAGCAAAAGTACGAGGCCCAGTCCGGAGTTTTGGATACCCGTCTCGATGGTAAGGGTGCGCCGGTCGGCTTCCGGAACCTGGAAGGCGGTGCCGATGCCGTGTCCGATCATCAGGGCCATGAGATTGTGGATGAAGACCACGAAGAAGATGTACCGGACGCATTTGAGGAAGGCGTCCATGTTGCCCGCGAAGGACAGGATGACCATCGCGATGAAAAAGAGGATGGAAATCCATTGGAGCGGCTTCTTGAGCCAGGCCGCCACCTTGGGCAGGAACCGGGCCGTCAGGATGCCGGCGACAAGCGGTACACCCAGCAGGATGAAAATCGTCTTGAACACGTCCCAGAGCGGGATGGCCAGGGTGGGGATGTCAGCATGGACGGACGCGAAATGCAGGTAGGCATTGCCCCAGAGCCAGAAATTGAACGGAGTCATCACCACGGCAAGGGCGGTTGTGATGGCTGTGAGACTCACGGACAGTTCGATATTGGCCTTTGCCAGGGACGACATGAAATTGGAGATGTTCCCGCCGGGGCAGGAGGCGACGAGGATCATGCCGAGACCCATCATCGGTGAAATCCACCAGCTCATGAAGATGGCCAGCAGACAGGTGAAAGCCGGCAACAGAATCAACTGGCAGACGAGCCCGAGGATGACTGACTTGGGCTTTTTGAAAACTTCTACAAAGATTCCCGGTTTGATGCCCAGCGCCACGCCGTACATGACGAACGCGAGCACGATGTTGATGGTGTTCATGCCGCCGGCATTCAGGGTAACCTGGATCTGGTCGATGGCATGGGCGGTTTCAGGTGACATGTGGTTTAAGTTTCAGAATCGTGCAAATATACGCATTTTTCACTTATTTCAGCGGCCGGATGCGCGTTTTTCGAGCGATGAGGGCGTTGTATCGGTCCAGGACTTCGCCGACGACATCCTCCCAGCTGCGGACAATGGTGCGGGAAGCCGCAAGGCCTGTGCGGCGTACCGCAGCCCGGTCGCGGTACAGTTCCCGCAGCCGGGCAGCGAAGGCATCCAGGTCGTTGGGAACCAGATATCCGTTTTCTCCGTCACGCAGAATGGTGGCGGCGGTGGAACCTTCCACCATCACGGCAGGTGTGTGTAAGGCAGCCGCTTCCCGGACGACAAGCGGGGCGTTGTCATACAACGACGGAAAGAGAAACAGGTCTGCGGCCGCATAGTATCGGGTTACCTGTGCCCTCTCTGTAAGCATGCCCGTAAAAGTGACTTTGTCGGAAAGCCCTTTCTGCTCCACCAGTTCCTTCATTTCTCCGGCGGCATAGCCGGTGCCAACGAAAAACATCCGAAAAGGGAGGTCCTTGATTTTCTCCAGCGCGTCGATCACCAGGCGAACGTTCTTCTGCCAGATGTGCTGGCCGACGAACAGGAACACGAATTCCCCGGGGGCGATACCGAGCGCCCGGCGGGCTTCCTCGAAATAGGAATCAGGGTAGTCGGCCACGAGATCGCTGCCGTTGTCCACGACCTCGACATGGCCCTTGAACCCGTATTCGCGGATTACTTCCTCCACGGAAGCCTGCGGAACCCATACTTCGTCGGCATGGTCGAAAAATTCCATGACGACCTTGATGGCCTGGTCCACGACCATGTCGGAGGGGATGACCTCGCGGAAATCGTCCTTGAACTTGGAATGGAAGGTGGCGACGAGGGGAATATGCTGCGAATGGGCCACCTGCAGGGCCATCAGGCCGGCCGAGAAGGGCGAATGGGCATGGACGATCTTGAAGTTGCGACGCCGGAGTTTCGCCCTCAGGAGCGGATCGATTTGGGCAATGCCCGTCACATACGGATGCCGGAACGGTACCGGAACCGACGCGTAATCAAGTACTTCATAAGGGTATTGGCCATAATGGGCGCCCAACTTCCGGGGTGTGACGACGGACACGCCGCCCACTTTCTCCTGGATCCAGTGTGCGTAGTTCTCCACGCACACCGCTACGCCGTCCATCACCGGCGGAAAGCTCTCGTTGAAGAGGCCGACATTCTTTTCCATAGTTTCTGGTTTTGGAAAGTAAAGGTCGGCAATTCCCGCGGGAAAAACAACTATTTCTTCGGCCGGATCTCCTTCCCGAAGGGGAAGATGGACTGGATGCCCAGGCGGAAATGCTGGATGCCGAAAGGGATTCCGACGATGGTGATGCAGAAGATGAGTCCGAAAACCAGATGGAGGATGGCGATTTCCCACCATCCCAGGAGGATCCAGATAAGGTTCATTACGATGGACAGGCATCCCGGTTCACCGGGAGCATCCACCAGTTCCTGCCCGAACGGCCACAGGGCATAGGTGCCCAGTTTGAACAGCTGGATGCCGAAAGGAATGCCGATGATGGTAATGCACATCAGCAGCCCCACGATGTAATAGATGATGGCCACGAGGATGCCCCCGAGGATGAGCCAAAGGATATTGCCGATGGAATTCATGACCGGTCAGGGATTACAATCTCCGCATGGCCTGGAGGAGGAATTTGCCCAAGGCGTCTCCGGTGTGTCGGGCTCCGTCTTTCATCAGATTCAGCTTGGTGCCGAACAGGCCGCCGCGGGCATACAGGCCTTCGGCCTTGGCGACCTCTTCCAGGCCGTTTTCCGTCTCCTGGAGAAGGATCAGGTCGCAGTCATAGTTTCCACGGACATCGACGGTCCGGACAAGGAGGTCGAGGGTGTAATCCGTATCGAACTTGTAGTTGCCGACGACCAGGGTGCCGTCCAGCGCTTCATTGGCAAAGTTGTAGAACAGGGAGACGATTTCGACCTTGTCATGGGTCCAGTCCGTCTCATAAACGGTGAATTCTTCCTCGGACATGCCCATGATGTCGGCCTCGGAAAAGTCGATGTTCATTTTGACCCTCGCTTCCTCTTTGAGGGGGACGAAGGTTCCGGTGATCTTTTGGGCATTGGCGGTAGCCATGAAGGCGATGAGTATCAGCAGCGTCGTAACAGTCTTCTTCATATGCTCGTTTTTAAAAATTTTACAAATATAGCTGTTTTCTCATCTTTATACAAAGAATGTACCTCAAAGGCCGGAAAGCAGTTCACGGACCATCCGTTCCCGGTGATTGATCATCAGTTCGGTAATCCGGTAGCTCTCTGTCTGCTCATAGTCCAGATAATGAATACCCGTTCCGTCGAAGCCGATGATGTCGGCATCTGGCATTGCGAGCAGGATGGGAGAGTGGGTGACGATAATGTACTGGGAGCCGTCCTTGACCATTTCCGCAATCCGGGTGAAGAGCGAAAGCTGCCGCTGCGGGGAGAGCGCCGCCTCGGGCTCGTCCATGATGAAAAGGCCTGGGCGCGTGAAAGCCGTGATGAAATGGAGGAAACTCTCTCCGTGGGATTGCTCATGAAGCGTCCGCTCGCCGAACATCGGGCCGTAGTCCCTTTCATACTCGATGGTTTGGGTGGAAACGTTGTAGAAGCTCTCCGCCCTAAGGAAAAAACCTCCCCTCGGACCCCGGTTGGCCCCTTGTACGATGGTAATGGCGTTGCAGAGCTCGGAATAGGCATCGTGCGTGGAGAAACTGTAGTTCAGGCTTCCGCCTTCCGGATTGAACCCGTATGCGATGGCGATGGCTTCCAGCAGGGTGGACTTGCCGCTGCCGTTCTCGCCCACGAAAAACGTGACCGGCTTACGGAAAGCGAGTTCCTGCAGCAGGCCGATGGCGGGAATCCTTGTCAGGTATGAATCCCCGTTCACCTTGTCCCAGTCGATGCGGATGCGGTCGATGTACATGCTGGTTTACAAGTCAAAGGGAATTTCTCCCTGCATGAACAAAACGGCATTCCCGGTAATGAACACCCGCTGGCCTGCGAGACGGACACGCAATGTACCGCCTCGGGGAGACAACTGCCTTGCCACCATCTCTTTCTTTCCGAGTTTCCCGGCCCAAAGCGGAGTAAGATACGTGTGGGCGCTGCCAGTGACAGGATCTTCGGGAACATTCAATTTGGGATAGAAGCATCGGGAGACGAAATCGTATTCCTGCGATCCGGCCGTAATGATAAGTCCACGGCCATCGATACGGCACATGGCATCGTAATCCGGAGTCAGGGCGGCCAGGTTTTCTTCGGACTCGATGACCGCAATCATGTCCCCGCCATCATAGTAAGCTTCTCTGGCAAGACCGCCCGTGGCAGACAGGATATCCTCAGTAACAGGGATTTCCCGATAAGTACCCACAGGGAAATCCATCTTATAGCCGTCTTTGCCGGGCTTGACGATGAGTTCGCCGCTGAGGGTATGGAAGTGCATTTCCGCCACGCCTTTGTCTGCGAACCGGTGCAGGACGAAAGCGGTTGCAAGCGTTGCGTGGCCGCATAGTTCCACTTCGCCGCCCGGAGTGAACCATTTCAAGTCATAGGCTCCTTCTCCGCGCTTTACGACGAAAGCCGTTTCGGAGTAGTTGTTCTCGATGGCAATGGCTTGCATCAATTCCGGGGAAGGCATCTCCCGGCAGGGAAGCACCGCCGCCGGATTCCCGGCGAAGAGCGTGTCGGTAAAAGCATCCGCAATGTATTGGATCATCAGGTGTCCGTATTGGTTCAAGAACCAAAAATACGAATTCTTTGCGGGAATGAAAAACGGCCGGCAATTATGTGGGTGCCAGGTTTAGAACTGTTCCCTCGGAAAGAGCAGATTATGCTTGGCGTCATAATAGCAGTGGAATAAAAAGATCTCTTTTTCGTTCCCGGACGGCGCCGTCTCATGAACCACGAAAACTTCTTGCCCCGACTTCTCATTAAAGACATGGATGGGATGGAAATCCTTCCAGTCCTCATATCTTGCCCATTCCCAGCAGAAATGTCCCATGTCCGTTTCGAAAATCTTATGTCCGTTGCAAGAGAACAGCATATTCTTCCCTTTGGAAACAATCTCGAAGGAAGAGCAATTCAAGTCCATCCAGTAGTCGACCGGATCAGGAATCAGCAATTCCAGGGTCTCTTTATTCATAAAATACACCTTGCCTTCCTTGGATACCGTCATATAGTTCCATCCTATACAGGAGATTCCATTTGCCTGATAACCTTTTGCATTAACCTTCTTGGACAATTCTGCCATCCTCACTTTGCATGCGGTGAAGGACTCATGAAGGACTTCCGGAAACACCTTGGGATCCCAATGGTACATGGTATCGGATGCCAGCTCCCGGATTTCTCCAAAACGGGATCGCATATCCTCCAACCACTCTTCAAAACTGTGCCGTTCCAAATCTCCTCCGTTCCAGGCACAATACTCCGAGCATATATATGCTTCATCACATCCGAAGTCTTGAGCGATGTCGAAGAAATTCTTTTGCAAACTGGACGGACCACCCTTCTTATCGAAATACTGGCTGTATCTCCATGCCGTCTCGATTTCCCAAAAGCCGTCGAACATATTGATACCCACAATACCGTATGGCTTGAAGTCGAAACTCGGATATTTGTCTCCACTTAAAGTCCTGTCCACAAGGGCTTCTTCTTTATTCGCGATACCATACTTTTTGACGAGGAAATCCTCGATTGCCTGAATGCGGGCAACCTTTTCCTCCATGGTATTCGATCCGCGCAAACTATCGTCACGCAGAATCATCGAGCAATCTACTCCCATTTCTTTTTTTTCATACTAAATTCCATTCCACGGTCACATCATCGCTGATGGCCAAATCCTCGGGGGTTATCTCGAGGCTCTCGGCGGTACTGACCTTTGCTTCGGCGGCGGAGTGGATGTTCCGGGCCTGGGAATAGATATGGATGTCTTCGTGCGAGTAGTTTATGCTGCTTACCTCCGCCAGCATGCAACCCAAGGCACTTGCCATGATGGAGGCCTTCTCCCTGGCATCTTTGACAGCCCTTTCCAGCATCTTCAGCTGATGGGGGCGGGGGTCCTGGACGGTGTAGCCGATGTTGATCTGAGCGTCCTTGATAAACTTGCCGACACCGCGGACGATTTTGTTGACCAGAACGTTGTCGATACCCAGGTCTATCTTGATCCGCTGATCCAGGTCGTACCCGTCTTTCTTATAGTACATGTGGTGCCCGAGACTGTCCTTGACACTCTCATTATGGTCCGAGATGTCCATCCGGATGGTTTTCGCAAGCTTTCCAGGCTTGTTATTATACTCGAGAATCTTTACGATCTGGGCAAAGTTCTCCTTGGCCTGGTCATAGGCATCCTGGTAAGACTTGAAATGGCTGTCGGTGCTCACCTCCAAACGGGTGACATCAGGAACGACATGAATGGCGCCGCGACCGGTGACTGTGATAATCCTTTCCATCACATCAGTGATCAGTTCTGGTTCTTGATTTTAACGATGACTTCAACCTGGTTCTCGGGATGAACATCCGGAGAAATGCGGGTGATCCTGACGTCGTAGATGTCGCCCAGCCCCATGTCCAGGTACTTGGAGATGTCGTGGTTCGAGCCACGGGGAATGAAGCCGAGCTTGTAGTCGCCATAGTAGATGGCCACGGCATAGGGATCGAAGGGATTGTCCGCTTCCCTGACAAGTTCCAACGAAGTGCCGATTCTGAGGTGTTCGAAGGCCTCGCATCCGTCCCAATAGCCGAAGCCGGCGATGTGGAAGTTCGCGAGATGGACATTCTTGATGGGTTTTTGTTCTTTGTTTCTCATAAGGCGTGTTAAACTGTTTTTGTTTCCTGACAACAAAGTAAAAATGAGGTTGCCCCAAAATGTGGGACAACCTCGCGAATAGAGAAGAAAAAGTGGAAAATTACTCGTAACCCAGCATACGAACCAGGTGGTCGTGCCATAGTGTATCGACCTTTTCGGCAATCTCGGGCGCAATCATTACGCCGGCCTTGCCGCTGGCCCAGTGGACTTCCGGGATGGCGGCGATGAGGTCGTGGGTCTTCAGAATCTTGTCGGAAGTGGGCTTGATGACGGTCTCCCAATCCATGTCCATGTACCAGATCCTTCGGCCTTGACCGGACCAGTCTTCCCCCTCATAGGGCTCGGAAGTGAAATGTCCGACGCCGACGATGCCGGTGGGTTTCTCATAGCCGACCTTGACGAAGATGAAGCGGTCGCCTTCGTGGGCTTTCTCATGTTCGACAATGCTCCAGTTGAAGTGGTCCGGAGAAGGATCAAAGTCATCATAATCATCAATCAAGACATCGACACCTTCCGGGAACGGGAAATCGTTCAGGAAGCGGTCCAGCTTGTAGCTGGAGAAATGGGGGTTCCAGTATAGAAGGAATGTTGCCATGGTTATTGGAATCTGTGCTATTTGTACAATTCGACGGCAGCCTGGTGCAGCTGCTTGATTTCATCGGCAAGCCACTGCGGGGATAGGACCTTGATGGCGGCGCCGCGGGAGAGAAGGGGACTGAAGAAGTCCGCAGTGGGACTGAAGGTCAGGGAGAAATCGGAATAAGCATCGGTCGTCTCCACCTCCTTCTGGCTATGGTGCAGCGGCAGGCCGCGGAGGTAGTTCGCTTCCTTGCCGAAGGCGCGGATCACGACCGTCTCCACCGGAACCTCCGGGTCGCGGACGATGCCGTAGCTGTCACGAAACCAGGTGGCGGGGTCGAAGTCCTTGGGGTAATCGAACTTCTCGTCCGTAACGTCCAGCGAGATGATGCGGTCAAAGGCCAAGGTAAAGAGCAGCCCCGTCGGTTCCGGGAACTTGACCAGGGCATACCACCGCTTGTTGAAGAGGCGGACGAAGAACGGGTCAAGCTTCATCGGCGAGCCCGATGCCATGGAACCGTATCGCCGGTAATTGACCAATACCCGCACGCCCCGCTTCATCGCCTCGATGAACTTGTGGAGATTGTCTCCGTCGGACGGGATCGACTCGAGAAGGATCCTCTTCTGGACGGCCTTGCTCTCGGACAGGATGCTGTTCACGGACAGGGTGGAGAGCATCCAGTTCTGGATGGAATCCTCCTCCAGCACCTCCTCATTGTCGATATAATACCGGAAACCGTCCTTCTTGTCACAGTCGATGATGATACCGAACATGTCCAGGATGGCGTCCCGGTGGCGGTTGAACGTACTTCTGGCGATGGGGACACCTTCGCTCAACTCGGTGTCCAGCCAGCGCCGGTTGATTTCTTCGAGCGTCAGGCGGCCGAACCGATGGATAGTGTTCACCAGCCAGATATATTCCTGGAAAAGGGCGTAGGCTTTCATGGGGCGTGGGGGGATTAGATGGTCCCGAATTCCCTCTGGAAAGGAAGCAAGTTCCCTTCCGGGTTATGACTGAGCCCCGTGCGGTATCCGTCAAGGATGGCAAAGTCGATGAGTTTGAACACGTTCTTGAACTCATCTTCCTCGATTACCTGGTGGAAGAGTTTCGCAATATGCGCCGGCGGGTTGGCGAAAGCGCCGCAGCCGAGAGCGCTGAGAACCAGCGAATTGTGGAAGTTGGCCTTGCCGATGCGGAAGATGGTGCGGATCTTGTCCAGGGTGATATCCGTCTCCGGTTGGAGCATCATCCCATCAGCGCCGATGCGGGGACCGCTGAGTGCTGCCACGGAGATAACGGGGATGTTGTACGGTGTTTCCTCCAGTTGGGAACCGGTGGACTCCGGCCCGCGGAAGAAGGTCACCAGGCCGCTATAGATGCCGCCGTGGCGTTCGTCCATGGGATACTGGTCGGAGTTGGGGATAAGGCCCAGGTCAGGGTATTGACGGATCCGGGAACGCGAGAACTGATACAGCGAGAGGATGAGGTTGCTGCGTCGGCATAGATTCTCTTCCTGCGCTCCGGAGCCGTGTTCCACAAGGCCTCCGGGGGTGTAGAGGTCCGCCAAATTGAGCATCGCCGGGTTAAAACCGGCATCGATAAGGTCCTTGGCAGCCAGCACACAGTCTTTGTTTTCCACCCGGACTTCCGTTGTAACCGGTGCGATCGGATCGATCATTACATGAACCGGCTCGCTATACATTTCGGCCGCTGCCATTACATCCTCGACTGAAGGAAGTTCCACTCTCTGTCCCGAGGGCGCCGTGTACCACCCCTGCCTCAATACTGACAGGGTCGAATTAAAGATGTCGATTCTTTGTGCGTGTTTGTCCATGATCTCTCTGTTTTCTGCAAATATACGAAAGGGTTGTCTCATTTTGTGGTACAGACGTGAAATAAAACGGTCCAATAGTATTTCAAAAAAAAGAAGATGCTTGTTTGTACGAAATTATGTACTTATTTTTGTACAAAACTATTATGGTATGCAAACAACGACCATTTCGGGTCTGCGGGCCAACATCAAGCATTTTGTCGACGCCGTCATCGAGAGCGGCGATATCGTGATTGTCAATCGTGGCAATACAGGGGCTGTCCTGATCTCTCTGGATGAATACAATTCTATCCTGGGGACAGCGGGAATCCTATCTTCTCCGTCATGGGCGGAATCGGTACGTCAGGGATTGCGAGAGGTCGCTGAAGGGAAGGGTATCGAAGTCAGCATAGACGAGTTATGAGATTGGAGATGTTGCCGACAGCCTTGAAGGCATATCGGCAAATAAAGGAGACTGAACCCGACAAGGCTTTGAATATCAAGGCTTTGTTGGTGGATTCGCTGGCTCACCCGAAATATGGGAAAGGGAATCCACTCCGTTTGGAAGGAGATTTCAGGAATCTGTGGCAAAGGACATTATGTTCCGGAGAGAAGATTGTCTATCAGGTAAAAGGAGATGTACTGTCCGTTTTGTCTGTCGTCGCTGACGGCCTTTCCACTCCTTTCAAGATTGAGGAATACACGGACGATGAGTACCGTTCCGTTCTTGCCCAGATGGAAGCGAACCGGGGTCATGCCCATGATCCGAAAGTGGGCATATTCTGGTACAATCGTGCGAATAACTCTTTATATGGCGTCGTGTCCCATAGGGTAAGTGACTATACGCGGGCAAACGCGTCCGAAGGCCGGATAACCTGTTCGGAAATGCACGAAGATGTTTGGAAAAAGGAATACTACAAACAACGATATCATTATGACGGACATGGCCCGTTCGTCGGTCCTTATGAAGATAAGCCCAGAGGCAGGGTATTCTATCATTTAGGCAATGATACTTTCGAAGTTGCAGTCGGGAAGTGGTTCGAAGAGTATCCTCAGGCATATGAGGAGATACTCAAGGAATTCGACCTGCCTCCGGAGAAGACCTCGGTCAAATATGCCATACATTGGGATATCGGTCAAACTTGGCGATAAAGGTTATTATGGATTGTTCGCTTCGTTTTCGGCAATTTGTGGTCGATTCGGAAATACTCTTGAGAGATACTCTTTTAATCCCTTATTGTAAGCGTAAACATAGCATCCCTTGATTCCTCTGGTCATCATTACCTTATAGGCATTGATGATGTATGATTTCAGGGCATGCTTCTTCTCCGCTTTTTCTTGAGGAGTCAATCCGGCGAAACTTGTTCCGATACTGTTGGTATCTTTTATCTGCTTCTCCTTAATGATGATTCCTTCTTCAGGGGAATAATCAATCTCTGGACCAAATAGAACCCCGACATAGTTCAAGTCATATCCCTGGGCAGTATGGATGCAACCAATTTCCCTAGGGTCACCTTCCAGAATCCAATCAAAGTCCAGGTTGCGGACATATTTTCTGCCGTTGAATTCTATGAGGCCGTCTTCCACCGAAAGATGATTGAGATAATACGATAGTTTCTCCGATCTTGTATCTTTTTTCCCTGTTTCTACAATCCACGCCTTGTAGTTTTGGGCGCATTCATCGTATTTTGGTTTGTTCCATTGCCAACCATATCCTGTGGTGACCTTACTTAGGCCGATTTGCCCATCCTTTGTAATGATGTCATCAATAAGCCGGTTAGGATCATCATAATAGTATAATTCATATTTGTCGAAGGATGCATCGCCAGGATGCGGATCATTATCAAAGACTTTCTTGAGAAAAGAGAGATAATCCATCCCTGCCCGGCATCGCATCTGCTGCTTCAATTCATATAGAAATGATTTGGCGTGACTTCGATCCATTGCCATCTTGAACTGGGCCGGAGTAATGTCGCTCTCTTTTACGGTCTGGAACTCATCATATACGAGGACGCGTGTCCTACTGCAACTGAAAATCCAGTCAAGTGTAGTATAATCATCCGGATTTGCTTGGGCTGAATAAAGAAGAGCGCATTTATCGGCATATTTCTTTTTGGGCATGATCTTCCAATACTGCCAGAGCCGATGGGCTTCATCAACAAGGAGAATGTCGTATGGCTCAATGACCGTTTTTCCGGAATCATCGACAGTAGTAGTATTGTTTACCACGTCAAATGGCCCCATCGCATCTTTTTTCCGTACATGCTTCAATTCCCCGATGACGCTGGCTACAGTATTGCGGAGTGATGTCATTTGAGCAACATACCCTATGCGTAATTTTCCGTATTTCTGTACATAATCATGAATACGATTGATGATCTTCGCCTCTTCGGAAAGGGAATTGAGGGTAATCGCAGAATACTCAAAAGAATCATCATTATCGTTGTCAATATTGGTTGTATTCGAGTACATTGCTTCTACGATGCGCGCAAGGAGATTGATCAACACGATGGTTTTTCCCGTTCCTGCAAGTCCCTTGACAATAGCAGTGTAATCTTGTGGATTGCCTTTTTTAGTCTCTTCGAGAGCGTCCATCAATCCATTTAAGATTCCAAGACAGGTCTCTCTCTGCTCTTCATTCAAGGAAGTATACGGAGAGAATTTGAAAATGGTATCATTGACAATGGTCTGATAGTCATTGGTGGCAATCCCGCGTTTCTTAAGTTCGGCCCAGATATCTTCGACTTCGTCTTGATAGTGCGCGCGGTTATAGTAGTTGTGCATTTTGGACTGTCCGCCGTTTCCGTTTTGAAGAACCGAAAAATACTGCGATTTTTTAGATGGGTCCTTTGTCTGTTTTATCTCAAACCGGAAGAGACTGATCAAGGAATTCTCGATATCGAGAATAGCGGATTTGTTGAATGTCCTGTCGAATACAATCTCAACAGTGTCAAGTTTCTGTCTTTTGTGAAAGAAATGGCCATTCGGGTCCAGATGCTGTTCCATTCGACCAGTCGCACTGTTCGTCTCCCCGATATAAATCTCCTGGTTGCCGTGAATCAGATAAACGATCGGCCAATTTGATCCCATGATGTGGTCGGAAAGCGGTTCCGAAGTAGATACATCAAGAATAGGTTTTTTAAAACCGAATGTTTTGATTTCGAAACTCATAGTACAGCCATCCAATAATCAGAGTTCATTATACTTCTTTGCTGATCCTTTAGCTTTGTCGGAAGGATACTTGGCCGCATTCTTCCGAATCTTGTCCTGCATGATTTCCTTGATATCAAAGCAATATTTGTCTGCCATTTGAAACGCATAATTAAGGACATCTGCTAATTCCTCGCGGACCTTCTCGACTTTAGCGTCATCGGGGGACTTCCAAAGGAATGCTTCTAACAACTCTCCGGCCTCAATGGAGATGGCAATGGCGAGATCTTTACCATTGTGGAATTGATCCCAATCACGCTCCCGGTTGAACTCTCGGAGTTCAGTCAGGATGGTTTCAATGTCGTTCATCGTTGTATGTTGCTGCATGATATACAAATGTAAGAATTACTTTCTTATTGGGCAAGAATGGGAGACAATCCTCAACTGCAACGCTTTAAAACGAACAAAAACCACTGTCTCCGGGTCATTTGTGATGAAAAATGACTATCTTTGAAGATAGCTTTTTGAATGAAATGACGGAACTTGAGAAGTGCATGGCGGGGCGGACGTATCGTTTTGACGACCCGGAGATGGTGGCCCGGAAGACGGAGGCCATCCGGAACTGCGAGGCGTTCAATGCCTTGGACGGGACCGATTATGAGGCCCAGTACAGGCAGTTGCAGAAGATGCTGGGCGCCGTAGGGGAGCGGGTGTGGATTGCCAAGACCTTCAATTGTGACTTTGGGAAGAATATCTTCATCGGCCATGATTTCACGGGGAATCACAACCTTACCATCCTGGATATCCATGAAGTCCATATTGGCGATCATGTGATGATCGGCCCGCATACACTCATCACGACGGTCAGCCATCCACTGTCTGCCGAGGAGCGGCGGGCGTACCATGCCTGGGCGAAGCCGGTCCGGATCGGCAATGATGTGTGGATTGGCGGGAACGTGACGATCCTTCCCGGTGTAACCATCGGGGACAATGCCGTTATCGGTGCCGGCGCTGTGGTGACGGAAGATGTCCCTGCAAACAGCGTCGTTGCGGGTGTCCCTGCGCGTGTAATCAAAGAATTGTAAACCATTGGATATGAAAACTGTGAGAAAATTCCTGGCCGTCGGCCTGGCCATCGTGGCCGCCGTGGCTTGCCGTCCTTCCGGTGGGAAGGACGTGAAAACCGAACTCCGTGAGTATGGTGATTCAACGGCTCATGCCGACTTGAGCATCAAGGCGGAACTGCCGGTGCCCGGGCAGGGCGCCGTGGCGGAACGCATCCGGACGGCGCTCGTCGAGGTGATGGATGAACAACTCAGCCATCTCGGCACTTATGAGGAGGACAGGTTGTTTCCTGCCTTCGAGGGCGATGCAAGCAAGACGGATGCGCTGATGGAATACTACCGCAACAAGGCACTGGAAGCCATCGGAAAGCAGGCGCAGGAGGATTATGATGAGCGCGTGGCCAGCATCGAGGAGAATGACGGGCTTACGGATGAAGAGCGGGCGGAGATCCTGTCCGACATGCCTGGATGGGAGTATGATTTCTCTCTCCTGAAGAACCGGGAAACGGACAGTTATGTGGTCTTCCTATCCGAAGACTATGTCTATCTGGGCGGTGCCCATGGCGGCATCATCGGCAGGGGAGGATTGACTTTCGACAAGCAGGAAGGGCTTCTGGTGGAGAAGTTCCTCGACCCTGGGTGCCTGGAGGCCATCCAGCCGCTGCTGCGAAAGGGGCTCAAGGACTATTTCAAAGAGGGCGACATGGAAATCACGCCGGAGGAGTTGGATAGCTTCCTTTTCCTGGAATCCGGTACCATTCCGTTCCCGGCTTGGACGCCGTTCCCTGCCGAGAACGGGCTCGTCTTCACCTACCAGCAGTATGAGATTGCCGCCTATGCCGCCGGTATGCCCAACTTCACGATTCCCTACGAGGATATCCTTCCGTATCTGACCCCGGAAGCCAAACGTCTAATCGGTTTGGAGAACTAAAAGCCAAAAGATATGAGTGATAACAAAGTTTTCAATGACGTTGCCGGACGCAAGAACTTCGGTCCGGACCATGCCCTCGTGACTACGCCCCAGCCGTGTGTGATGATTGCGACCTGGGACAAGGAGCATACGCCCGACGTGATGATGGCCGCCTGGGCCGGACAGTACGACTACAAGCAGATTGTCGTCAGCATGTCCAAGCACAAGACTACGGAGAACCTGGAGGCCACCGGTGCCTTTACCGTGAGTTTCGCCGATGTCCATACCGTGGCGGAGTCCGATTATCTCGGCCTCGTGAGCGGCAAAAAGGTGCCCGGCAAGGTCGCCAAGGTGGGTTTCTCCTTCACGCCCAGCCCGAATGTGGATGCCCCCATCATCAACGAGTATCCGCTGACGCTGGAGTGCAAGGTGGTCAGCTGGGCTGACGGCATCCTCGTCGGCGAAGTGGTGAACATGAGTGCCGACGAGCGCATCCTTACCGACGGCAAGGTGGATCTGGAGAAACTCCAGCCCATCGTCTTTGATGCCGCTTCCATGACCTATCGCGCCATCGGCGAGGTCGTCGGCAAGGCTTGGGGTGCCGGGAAGAAATTCGTGGAATAGGAATGACCCTGATCGATCCCTCCTATCTCCGACCCCGGCTGCTGCAGCGGTCGAATGACAGCCACAAGGGTGATTATGGACACCTGCTTGTCGTGGCCGGGTGCCAGACGATGCCCGGTGCGGCGGTACTGGCGACGACGGCGGCGTTGCAGTCCGGGTGCGGGCTGGTGACGCTGCATTCAACGTCGCGGGCGTTGCAGGCGGTGGTCGGGCGCTGCCCGTCGGCGATGTTGTCGGAAGATCCGGGAGAGGCTTTCAGCCGTATTCCCGCGTCCATAGACAAGTACACTGCCATCGCGGCCGGCCCGGGGCTGGGGAAGAAGCCGGAGACGAAAAAAGCGTTGCTCTCGCTGCTGAAAACAGCGAAAGAGGGACACACCCCGGTGGTCATCGACGCCGATGCCTTGAACATCCTTTCCGAAGTGTCGGGATGGGAGAAATACGTGCCCATGGGCGCGGTTTTGACGCCTCATCTCGGGGAACTCCGACGTCTGTTTTCCTGGGATAGAGCCGATGAACGGGACCTTCGGGTGCGTGCGCTATGTGCCAATGCCGGCTGCACGCTCGTCATGAAAGGATTTCATACGAAAGTCTTTACGCCCGACGGGGATTGCCTGGTCAATACGACCGGCAATCCAGGTATGGCGAAAGGGGGAAGCGGTGACGTGCTGACAGGCCTTGTCGGCGGCCTCCTGGCGCGCGGGTACGCATCTGCCGATGCCGCCGCGCTCGCCGTTTGGCTCCATGGCCGCGCCGGCGATCTCCTGACCCAGGAGCGCACGGCAGAAGCCTATTCCAGCATGGACCTGGTCGATCAACTTTATAAGGGATTCAAGGAACTGTATGGCGGGGAAGACAGGTAGCATCCGGTACCATTTGCTTGCGCTGGCCGTCGTGGCCGTGTGGGGCGTCACCTTCGTCTGCACGAAGGTGCTCATCGGTGCCGGTATGCATCCCGTCGATATTTTCTGGATCCGGTTCGTTCTCGCTTATGCCGGCATTTGGCTGTACATCGTCCTGACCGGCCGGGAACGGAAACTCTGGTACGGCTGGAAGGAAGAACTGGTGTTCCTGTTCCTGGGGATTACCGGTGGCTCCTTTTATTTCCTCACCGAGAATACGGCCCTGGCCTATACCCAGGCCAGCAACGTGGCATTCCTTGTCTGTTCCGCCCCGCTTTTCACGGCTATCCTGACGCTGCTTTACCGGCGTTTCGGCAAAGGCCGGTTCGCCGAATCGCTGGAGAAGATCCGGCTCGGATGGCCGCTGATCGGTGGGACCATCCTCGCCCTTTCCGGCATGGCGCTCGTCGCCTTCGAAGGATCCCGGCTGCGGGTTTCCCCGATCGGCGATCTCCTCGCCATCGGCGCGGCCGTCTGCTGGGCTCTCTACAGCCTGTTCATGGGGGAAATGACCCGTCGCTACGGAACAGTCACCGCTACCCGGAAAGTCTTTTTCTACGGACTCCTGACCATCATTCCGTTCCTCGGCGTGCAAGGCAGGTCCTTTTCTCTCGATGTGCTGGGGCAGACTCCGGTTTGGGGAAATCTCCTTTTCCTGGGCCTCGTGGCCTCCCTTGCCTGCTTCATCGCCTGGAACCTTGTCATCGACAAACTGGGGAACGTCACTTCCACCAATTACGTATATCTCAATCCCGTTTTCACCCTCCTTACGGCGACCATCTTCCTCGGTGAACGGATGACCTTGCTGTCCGCCATCGGCTGCGCAGCCATCCTCGCCGGCGTCATATGGGCGGGTACTTCCAAAAAAGAATCTTGACACACAGAATACCATGTTGAAAATCGGAGACAAAATGCCGTCCTTCGAGGTCGTGGACCAGGACGGGAACGCGGTGAAGTCGGAAGATTTCATCGGCAAAGGCCGCAAGACCATCATCTATTTCTATCCCAAGGACAATACCTCCGGGTGTACGGCCGAAGCGTGCTCCTTCCGGGACAATTATGCCGAACTGACCGCCGCGGGCTACAATGTGGTAGGCGTGAGCAAGGACAGCGCGAAGTCGCATTCCGGTTTTCGGGCGAAGTATGAGCTTCCGTTCCGGCTTCTGGCCGACACGTCCCTGCAGATGCTTCAGGATTTCGGTGCCTGGGGCGAGAAGAAAATGTATGGCAAGACCACCATGGGCACGCTCCGGCGTACTTTCATCTTTGATGAAAACGGAATCCTGGAACGCATCATCGAGAAGGTGGACACCAAAAACGCCGCTGCGCAGATCCTGGGGTAATCCGGGTTTTCCTTCCGCCCATGATCAAACTCATCATCCTGGATTTTGACGGGACCCTCGGGGATACGAGGGCCAATATCGTGCTGACGATGCGCCGGACGCTGGTTCGGCTGGGTTATGCCGTGCCTGACGAGAATACGATCGCCGCGACCATCGGCGTACCGTTGGAAAAAGGGTTCGAGCAGATGCTTCCGGGTATCTCTCCGGATGACGTCGCCCTTTGTGCCCGAACCTACCGGGAGATCTTTGAGAAATGCCGCAAAGAACTGGTTCCCAATTTGTTCCCGCATGTGATGGAAACGCTGGACGCGCTGAAAGAAGCGGGATATGTGCTGACCATCGCATCTTCCCGCAGTTACGGGTCCCTGAAAGAATTCCTGCAGGAAATGGGCATCGCCCCGTACATTTCGTATGTTCTCGGGGCCAACAGTGTCACACACGCCAAACCCCATCCGGAGCCCGTCCTGAAGACGATGGCGGACCTGGACTTCCAGGCCGATGAAACCCTCGTCGTCGGGGACATGCCAGTCGATATCCAGATGGGTAAAGGCGCCGGTGCGCGCACATGCGCCGTTACATATGGCAACGCGTCCCGCGAGGAACTTATCGCCGCTGGGGCGGATTATGTCATCGACGATTTTTCCGAACTGACCGGGATAGGCCTGTGATCAGAACCATTCCACATCCGTAAGGTCCAGCTCGTTTCCGGGCAGGCCGTGTATGGGCGTATAATAGAACGTATAGCCTTCCAGCTCCCGCGGGATGCGGTTCAGGAATGCCAGATGCGGCTCGCCATAATCGCCGGAACCGCCATAAAGCGTAAGGGTCTTCTTCCGGTCATCCTTGTCATACCAGCCTCCTCCATGGACTTTCACATACCCTTGCACCAGATCCTTGTGATTCCACACTTCCCCATAGACGAACGTGCCTACGAGCGGTTTCTTGGGGTCGGAGACGAGGATGAATTTGGGGTACATAGGCGGGGAACTAACCTTCTTCGGCAATCCGGAAGATGGCGGGGGAGAGGTGACAGTAGCCGGTGGGGTTCTTTTCCAGGTAGTCTTGGTGGTATTCCTCGGCCCGGTAGAAGTTCTGGAGGGGAAGAAGTTCCACCGCGAGGGGCTGACCGAGGGTGGCTGCCATACGGTCCAGGGCGGCGCGGATGCCGGGGACCTGGTCATCGGCTACGAAGTACACCCCCGTGCGATAGCGCGTGCCTTCGTCTTCCCCCTGCTTGTTGAGGCTCAGCGGGTCGATGGCCTTCAAGAACAGACCTGTCAGGCGTTCCTCTGAAATGAAATCCGTATCGTATTGCAGATGAACCGTTTCGGCATAGCCGGTCTGGTCCGTATAGACTTCCTTGTAGGTGGGATTCTCGGTGAAACCGTTGGCGAAGCCCACCTCAGTGAAGGTTACGCCCTTCACCTTGGAGAAAAACTTTTGGGCGCCCCAGAAGCATCCGGCGGCGAAATAGAGGTCCCGTATCATATCACTTGTCGTTGAGGCCTCAAAAATACGCAAAATTTCCGTAAATTTGTAGGCTAATCGTTTCGGACATGCCGACAGAAGGGAACATCATCATACGCAGGGCGAAGGTCAACAACCTCAAGGACATAACGGTGGAGATTCCGCGGAACCGGCTCGTGGTGGTCACGGGCATTTCCGGGAGCGGGAAATCGTCCCTCGCGTTCGACACCCTGTTCGCCGAAGGACAGCGCCGGTTCGCCGAGAGCCTGTCGTCCTATGCCCGCCAGTTCCTGGGCCGTATGTCCAAGCCCGATGTGGAGATGATCGAGGGCATTCCGCCGGCCATCGCCATCGAGCAGAAAGTGAACATCCGGAACCCCCGTTCCACCGTTGCTACCACTACGGAAATCTATGACTTCCTGCGGCTTCTCTTCGCCCGCATCGGCCGGACCTATTCCCCCGTGAGCGGTTTGGAAGTCCGGGCCCATACCGTGCAGGACGTCCTCCGGGACATCTTTGACGGTGATGCCCATACGGTCTATATCCTGTCCGATGTCCGCTGGAAGAACCGCAAGGACAAGGTCGAACTGATGCTCCAGCTCAAGGAAGAAGGCTACGGCCGTTTCTTCGACCTGGACACGCAGGAGGTCCTCCGGATCGAGGACGTCATGCAGATGGACGGAAAGTATCCGGAGAACCTGCATCTGCTGGTGGACCGTGCGAAGACACGTGCGGAAGAGGACAGTGATCTCCGCACGCGGCTGTTGTCGTCCGTGCAGACGGCATTCGACAAGGGGGAAGGGGACATGTCCATTGTGCTGGACGGGAAGCGGAAGGCGTTCTGTTCCCGGTTCGAGCTGGACGGGATGACGTTCCGTGAGCCGGACGAGTATCTGTTCAGCTTCAACAGTCCGCTGGGGGCGTGCCCCGAGTGCGGCGGACTGGGAAAGATCATCGGTATCAGCGAGGACCTGGTCATTCCTGACAAGACCAAGACCATCTATGACGGCGCCGTGGCCTGTTGGCGCGGCGACAAGATGAGCTGGTTCAAGGACCTTGTGGTCAAGAATGCCGAGAAATACGACATCCCCGTCTTCACTCCGTATTGCAAACTCACCGAGAAACAGAAGAATACCCTCTGGACCGCCCGGAGCGGCGGTGTGATGGACGAGAGCGCCATGGTGGGCATCGACGAGTTCTTCGAGTGGGTCAACCAGAACCGCTACAAGATCCAGTACAAATACATGCTCAGCCGCTATTCCGGCCGGACCACCTGTCACGCCTGCGGCGGCAGCCGGCTTCGGAAGGAGGCCCTTTACGTCCGCATCGGCGGAAAGAACATCCATGAGCTCCTGTCGATGACCATCGACGAACTGCTCACGTTCTTCGATACCGTACGGCTGACGGAATACGAGCGTGGCATCGCCGGAAAAGCCATCGAGGAAATCGTCTTCCGGCTGCATTGCATCCAGGATGTAGGTCTCGGCTATCTTACGCTCAGCCGGACGATGAACACCCTTTCGGGTGGTGAGAGCCAGCGCGTGAACCTTGTGACTGCGCTCGGCAGTTCCCTGGTCGGGTCCATGTACATCCTGGACGAGCCTTCCATCGGCCTGCACCCCCGCGACACCGACCGGCTCATCAAGGTTCTCAAGCGCCTCCGGGATATCGGCAACACCGTGGTCGTGGTCGAGCATGACCCCGAAATCATCCGCGCGGCGGACCTTCTCATCGACATGGGACCGAAAGCGGGCGTCCATGGCGGTGAAGTCGTGTTCCAAGGTGTTGCGGAGCAGTTTACCCCGGAGGAACTCAAACGTTCCCTGACCCTGCAGTACCTGACCGGCGAGCGAAAGCAGTATGTCCGGGCGAAGCGGCCCTGGCAGTATTCCATTACGGTGAACGGGGCGATGCAGAACAACCTCAAGGACATTGACGTGCAGTTCCCGCTGGGCGTCCTTACCGTCGTTACCGGCGTGTCCGGCAGCGGCAAGTCCTCTCTCGTGGGCGATATCCTGTACCCGGCCCTGCACCGTCGCATCAACGAGACTGGCGACCTGCCCGGCACCTTCAAGGGCCTGTCCGGCAACCTGGACCGCATCACCCGCGTGGAGTACGTGGACCAGAATCCGATCGGCAAGAGCTCCCGGTCCAACGCCGTCACCTACCTGAAGGTGTACGACGATATCCGCAAGCTCCTGAGCGACCAGCAGTTCGCGAAGATCAACGGCTTCACACCGTCGTATTTCTCTTTTAACCAGGAAGGCGGCCGCTGCCCCGAATGCCAGGGTGACGGTTTCGTGAAGATCGGGATGCAGTTCATGGCCGATGTGACCATGGTGTGCGAATCCTGCGGCGGAAAGCGCTTCAAACCGGAAATCCTGGAGGTCCGGTACAAGGACCGGAACATTGACGATATCCTGAACATGAGCGTGGAGGAAGCCATTGCGTTCTTCAGCGCGCAGAACGAGGACCTGGCGAAGTCCATTGCGGATCAGTTGCAGCCCCTTGTGGACGTGGGCCTCGGTTATATCAAGCTGGGGCAGCCTTCCAGCACCCTGTCCGGCGGCGAAAGCCAGCGCATCAAACTCGCTTACTTCCTGAGTCTGAGCAAGAATGACGACCGGCCGCGCAAGGACCGGATCCTCTTCATGTTCGACGAGCCTACGACCGGTCTCCATTTCTACGATGTGGAGAAGCTCCTGAAGGCCTTCGACGCTCTGCTCTCCCGCGGACATTCGGTCGTGGTCGTGGAACACAACCTGGATGTGATCCGCAGCGCCGACTGGGTCATCGACCTCGGTCCGGATGCCGGCGACCGGGGCGGCGAGGTGGTCTTCGCCGGAACGCCGGAGGACCTTGCCTCCCAGGGACAAACCTTTACAGCCCGATACCTCCGATGAAAAGGATCGCAGCCATCACGATGGTCCGGAACGATGCGTTCTACCTCCGGAAATGGACGGCCTGGTACGGCGCCCAGCTGGGGGAAGAGAACCTGTACATCCTTCTGGACGGCCGTGACCAGCCACTTCCGGACTGGTGCCCGAAGGCCCATGTCATCCCCTGTGACCGCGTGGGCGGCGGGGTGGCCCGGGCTGACAAGGGGCGGATCAACCGGATCTCCGACGAGGCTGCGACGCTGTTTTCCATCGGATACGACCTCGTCATCGGCACGGATGCCGACGAGATGCTGGTCGTGGACCCGAAGACGGGGATGGGGCTTGCGGAATTCCTGTCCGGATTTGACGTCCCGACAGCCGTATCCGGTTTGGGACTGGATGTCGGCCAGCGGCTGGGCGAGGAAGGGGATATTACGGAAGACCGTCCTTTCCTGGAACAACGCCACTATGCGCAGCTGGGCACCCGGTATACCAAGGCTTCCGTGCTGGGACGGCCTTTCCGCTGGGGGAGCGGATTCCATCGGGTTGAAAAATGCAACCTGCATATTGTCAAAGACTTATACCTGTTCCATTTCGGCTATTTTGACCAGAAGCAGCTGCAGGAGCGTTTCTCTGACGCGGATCGGCTCCAGCAGGGCTGGAAGCGGCATCTGGACAAGCGCTCCCGCACCATCCGGCTGGTGACCCGGAAAAAAGCCTTGGACTTCGACCGCTGGACCCGTTTTGCGCGTCATTTCCAGACAGTGTGCCGGCCGCCGTACGCCTGGAACAAACCGGCGATGGCCGGATTGAAACTCGTGGTCCGGATTCCGGACCGGTTTTCCCGCCTCGGACTATGAAAAACACTTCGAATACCCCCCTCGTCTCCGTTATTGTGCCGATGTACGGCGTGGAGAACTATATCGCCCGCTGTGCGGACAGCCTGTTTGCGCAGACGTATCCGGCCATCGAATTCATCTTCGTGGATGATGGCGGCAAGGACCGGACCGTGGAGATCCTCCGCGGCATCCTTGAGAAACAGGATCCCGCGCTGCAGGCTCGTGTCAGCATCATCTCTAAAGTAAACGAAGGTCTTCCGCATGCCCGCAAGACCGGGCTGGACGCTGCGACGGGGGAGTATGTGCTCCATGTGGACGCCGACGACTGGGTGGAGCCCGAAACCGTGGAGAAGCTCGTCCGGATGGCGCTCGATACGGACGCCGACATCGTCGTGTATGACTTTTGGAAAGAGTATGGCGAGCGGAGCAAACTGGACAGTGAGAAGGACAGTTCCATCGCTGATCCGAACCTGTTCCGGCTTCGTCTCTATGCTTATCATGCCTACGGGTATGTGTGGAACAAATTCTGTCGCCGAAGCCTCTACGACGGCGTTTTCGTCCCGAAATATGCCATGCATGAGGATATCGTGTTCAGTTCCCAGATCCTCTTCAAGACCCGGAAGATCGCCCATCTCAAGGAAGGACTTTACCACTATGACCGGACGGTCAGCGGGTCCGCGACGCGGGCGCCGCGGAAGTTCCGCCGCGGGAATTCCGCCCGGAACATGATGGACCTGTATCTCCATTTCGAAGGGCAGGATCCGTCCCCCGTCTCGGATTTGAAGGAGGAAATCTTCCTGCGGGCCGCCTGGGCGGGCTTTTCCCTGGACCGTTCCCTCTTCAAAGAGTATCCTTTCCTGGCTCCGGCTGTCCGCGCCATTCCGATTACGCCCGGCTATCATATCGGCAAGATCCGCCAGTCTCTGATCAAGTTGTTCCTGCTCACGCATTATCGATGAGACGCCTCCGGTATATCACCCGTGTGGTCCTTGGCGGCCACATTTGCAACTGGCCCTGGCGTTCCCGGATGGAGCGCCGGCGGGTTCGCGGACGGGTGATCCGGGAAGCGGCGGCGGAGTATCTTCAGCCTTATGCCGCGGCCGTCCTTGATCTACCGGAAGACATGCCGGATCATGCAGAGCCCCGGCGTGTCTTCTCGGTCTGGTTGCAGGGCGAGGAACAGGCGCCACCGCTTGTCCGGGCCTGTCTCGGCAGTATCCGTGCCCATTCCGGTGTGGAGGTGGTCGTTCTGGACGGGAATACCGTGTTCGATTGGATCGACCTGCCCGCTTCCGTTGTAAAACTATGGAAGACGGGGAAGATGAAGGCCGCCCATTTCGCCGATATCTGCCGGGTGGAGCTCCTGTACCGCTACGGCGGGGTGTGGATGGACGCCACCGATTATCTGGACGCGCCCTTGCCTGAATGGCTCTGGAAGGCCGATTTCTTTGTCTATCAAGGCGGCGATGCCCTTTCGGGCGCCTATGGCGGCATCCAGAATTGTTTCATCCGGGCTGCCAAGGGGGCGTATCTGCTGAAGGTTTGGCGGGCGGCCATCCAGTCTTACTGGGCGGCGGAAACGTCCGCCGTGGACTATTTCGTCCATCAGCTCCTGTTCAGCCAGGCGGTAGGTGGCAATCCCCGCGCCGCTGCCTTGTACGCGGAGATGCCAGCATGTGTCCAGGATCCGACGCACATCCTCTGGTACGACTATGCTGACAAGCCCTATGATGAGGAGGTCCTGCACTCCGTCTGTGCAAAGGCGCTTTTCCAGAAAACCGATTTCAAATCCACTTCGGCGACGAATCCGCTTCCGGGTTCTCTCGCCGACCATATTCTCGCGCCATACCGATGAAGCGCCTGTTCCTGTTCGCGTTCTATGATCCTCAGGGAATCGTGGGAGAAGCGGCGCTCCGGTATTTGGAGGCGTTGCATGATTTGGGCGACATCGTCCTGGCTACGGACTGCGATCTGCTGCCCGGCGGGGCTGACAAACTGACGCCGCTGGTCCAGTCTTTCCAGGCCGCACGGCATGGGGAATACGATTTCGGATCCTACAAGCGGGCCTTTCAGCAGGCGGATTTGACAGGCTATGACGTCGTTTATCTGGTGAACGATTCGGTAGTCGGACCGTTCTATCCGTTGGAACCGTATCTTCAACGGATGGAGGCTTTGGACACGGATGCCTTCGGCTTGGTGCTCAATCCTTCCCGGAGGGACCGGCACCTGCAGTCCTGGTTCATCGGCCTGAAACCGTCTGTTTTCTTGGCTGATTGGTTCAGGGAGTTTATGGCGTCCATCACGGCCGTCGGCAGGAAGGAGGACGTATGTAACCGCTATGAAAACGGCCTGGCGCGGCTGCTGGAGGCCCATTCGATTCCGTATGCGGGATTGTATGAACTCAGAGGCAAGTCCGTGTACAACGCGGTCGGTCGCCTTTATGCCAAGGGCTTTCCTTTCCTGAAGAAATCGGCCTTCACGCGGCATGGCGGCAGCCTCGGACCGGCCGTGGCCAGGGTGCTTGGGGCCGCGGAACCGGAGATGACTCAGGCCGTCGTTGCCGACATGGACCGTCTTTTCGGAGAATCGTATCGCCGTAGATTCCTGGCTCTCGGCCGCCTTCAGGCCGCGGGTCGCTATCTCCATTATCTTTTCGGCAAGGTCACGGGTCGATGACCAGCAGGGCCAGGGTATCCCGGTCCACCGGTGGTCCTGCCTTGAAGTACACAAGTGCCGTTCCTCCCTTCTGGGCATGGATCAGGAGGCCGTGTCCGTCCGGGTCCACATCGAAAGAATAGACATCGTGGATACGTTCGTCGTCGTCCCACGCGACAGGTTCGATTTCGAATGCCACGTCGGGCGGGTAAACGTCGCACCAGAGATGGAAGTCGTCTCCGCTCCGGCATTCGTTGTAGGCTGCCGGGTGGAGGTCGAACCGGGTTTCCGAAACCAGGCGGCTCTTGTCCACCCGCCAGCTGTCTTCGCCGAGCCCGGTCCCTTCCAGATGGACCGTCACTTTGTACGCCGTGTTCCGGCTGACGTCGAAGTTCCCCGGCCCGTCTCCGAGATAGAACCGGTAGATCAGGGGTTCGCCCGCGCGGGTGTGCCAGGAGTCGGAATGGTAGGATCCATGTATCTCAAGATAGGAACAGACCTTGTCGTATTGACCTTCCGTAAAGACTTTTTCGCGTTCGTCATCCGCTACCAGGAGGTCTCCCTGCAGGTTTTCCGGGAGATAGAGGCTCACGGTTCCGCTGACGCCGGGGCTTTGGTCGATGTTCAGCGCCTGCACCTGCCGTCCGTCCAGCGAAAATCCGCCCGCAAAGACTTGTATGGCCGATTCCGCCCGGCTGTCTCCGAAGAGTTTCACGGATGACGGACCATTTCCTACGACAACGGACGTGACCTGGAAGCTGACATCGCTGTCCAGTTTCGTCCGGTCCAGGCACAGGTCGATCCGGGCCATCGTCCGCACCAGCGGAATCCGGACCTCGGTTTCGCCGCCGGTCACAATCCCGTCCAAGCGGGCGCTCATCGGCATGCCCCGGCTGTATTCGTCAGGGTAGGCCAGGTGATAGCGGTACGTTTCCATATCTTCGCGTTGAAGCGGCTGCAATGCATATCCGAGATTGGCCGCGACAAAGATGTCATAGGGTGCCTCGGTCAGCAGGGTTGTCCGGATTCGGACGGTACCGTCCGTGACGGCAAGTTGCCGTGCGTTCCAGTACCGTCGTTCCTCCAGCAGCCCTTCGGCATTGTATATGAGCAGATTGACGTCGGAGACAAGCTGTTCGTCGGGCAAAGCCGACCGGGTCGGGATCCCGTCTTTAATCATATCCAGGACAATCACAGTCTCCGCGCGACCTCTCTCCCGGTCCCAACTTGAACAACCTATCACCAAGTGCAACAACAACGCGGACAGGATTCCGAACTTTCTCATCGCTTGTCTCCTCCGTCAGTCAGCGGTAATGGATGTCGTCCCAGTCCCGCCCGTCCCAGTCCAGAATCTGGCATTCCAGGTGGACGGAACCGGAAACGGCGGGAATGTCAGGGTCGGCGGTGCCGGCCCGGGTGAGGGTTACGTCCATCGCGTACTGCACGTTGGCTTCCAGCCCCGGCAGGTCGATGGGATAGTAGCAAGTGACGCCCCGGAGCTTGCCTTCAATGACAAGCCGGGTGACAGGGCGTCCGAATTGTGACCCGTCCGAGGGGTTCGGATAGCAGTAAAAGTCCGCTGACGGATATATCCGCCCGCCCAGGGAAGGACTTAGTATCCGAAGGATCGTCTCGGGGTGGGGAAGTGCCGTGGTCTCCGCCTCGTCCAGACGGCCGGCGTTCAGCCAGGAGGACGGACTGTCTTCCGGCGCAAACGGGCGGCATTCCCGCCGGGCATAGGTCAGATAGGCGCGCACATCCTGTAATCTCTCGCCTACATAGGATCGTCCGCTGAAATCGCAGGCGATGGACCTGAGGGTGATTCTCGACAGCATCGGCATCAAATCGACGCTTTCCATGCTTCCCGCTTCCGAAACGCCGTACAGCATCGGAGCGTCCGGATTTTCGTCCTCCAGCCTGAACGGAAGGCCGGCGAGGGATTCAAGGCTGCGGATACCGCTCCAGGCGAAAGTGTCTGATGGATAGTTGGAAAGGATGACGACCTTGCGGGCGGCCGTGCTGGAGGTGCCCGTCACGCGGTTTCCTGAGATGCCGTCCAGGTGCTGGTAAGCGTCCAGCCGGAAAAGCGGGCCGTCTTGGAAAAAGAGCAAGTCAATCCCCTGTAGGGTTGTTTTTCCGCTTGGATATATATATATTTGCGTTTTCCGCGTCGCAGGGACGGGGTTTTCCGGCAGAGTTTGGGAGGAACAGGCGAGGAGCAAAAAGGCCGGCAGGTGGCAGAGTGCCCCTCGATATGCCGCAGACAGGCGGCGCCCGAAGCGGGAAAAGACAGTTGTTAGGGTGTGTTGAAGAATCCGGCCTTTTGGCATTTTCAGCAAGTGTTGGTCTGCTGCAAAACTACGGAAGGTAATCGGGAAAGCCGGTCTTGAAGGGACGGGCTGCGGGCAAGTTTTTATGTTTTTTATCCACTTTAGCTGTTTTTTATCCGTTTAGGATCGGAAACTGGTGGGAGTTAAATTTGTTTTTATGCATCTTTTACGAACTTTACGCCATCTGTTTGACGGCAAACACGACCTGACGCCGGTCTTCGCGCGTCAGGCGGACCTTCTGTGCCAGTCTTCCGATACCCTGGTCCGCATGCTCTCGACGCACGATCCCGAGCAGTGGAAAGTGTGCCAGCGGGAGATCAAGTCCTGCGAGACGCAAGGGGACGCCCTCCTGCAGGATTTCCGGGAACAGCTCTCCCTCCGTCTGCTGGGTTCCCTGAACCGGACCGACCTCACTACCATCGCCATGTCGATGGACGACAGCCTGGATGTCATCAAGGACGCCGCGAAGGCCGTGCAGATCTACCAGCCCCGGAAGATCGATCCGCAGCTGCAGGAACTCGCCCAGCTGATCAGCAGCGAAGCCCATGCCCTACGCGACCTCCTGCCGATGCTCTGGCATATCAAGGAAAAGGCTACGGCCATCTCTCTCCAGTGCGACCGTGTGACCGAAATGGAACATGCCGCCGACGACGCCTATGAGGAGTACATCGGCTACATCTTCTCCAAGGAGGAAGATCTCCGGGAAATGACCAAATACAAGAACCTGGCTGAACTCTTCGAAAAAGCGACGGATTCCCAGAAGCATGTTGCCGACTGCGTCCGCCTGATGGTCCTCCGGTTCCTGCATGAATAAGTTATAAGTTTGAGATGTATGGGTTGTCCGGGGGTGGACAAGCCCCCGGACAACCCATATACATCAAAGTGACAAAAAAGGAGCTGATGGTTTCAGCTCCTTTTTCGTTCATTATTAAATCGGTTAACCTCCGAAGTTGTCGAAGAGGATGCTCTCCGGTGCGACGCCGAGGGAGTCGAGCAGGTCGCACACGCACTTGGTCATCATGGGCGGACCGCACATGAAGTACTTGATGTCCTCGGGGGCCTCGTGGTCCTTGAGGTAGGTCTCGTTCATCACGTTGTGGACGAAACCGGCGGTGTACTTCACGCCGGCGGCATCGGCGGCCGGGTCCGGACGGTCGAGGGCCAGGTGGAAGTGGAAGTTCGGGAAGTCCTTCTCGATCTCGGCGAAATCCTCCAGGTAGAATGCTTCGACGAGGGCGCGGGCGCCGTAGAAGAAGTGGACCTGACGGTTCGTCTTGAGCGTCTTGAACAGGTGCATGATGTGGCTGCGGAGCGGAGCCATGCCGGCGCCGCCGCCCACGAAGATGTATTCCATGTCCTCGGGATCGTCCTTCGGCAGGAGGAACTCCCCATAAGGTCCGCTGATCATGACCTTGTCACCCGGCTTGCGGGAGAAGACGTAGGTGGAGGCGATTCCCGGAGGAACGCCCGGAACGAACTTGAACACGCCCTTCGGCTGGGTGCGGTCGAACGGAGGCGTCGCGATACGCACGTTCAGCTTGATGACGTCCTTCTCGGCCGGATACGAGGCCATGGAGTAGGCACGGATCGTGGGTTCGGTGTTCTTGTACTTCAGCGAGGTGATTCCGAATTTCTCCCAGTCGCCCATGTAGATGGGAGCGACACCCATGTCGGAGAAGTCGGCTTCGTACTCCGGGATGTCGATCTGGATGTACTCGCCGGACTTGAAGTCGATGTGTTCGCCTTCGGGGAGCCGGACGGTGAATTCCTTGATGAAGGTGGCGACGTTCTCGTTGGAGATGACCTCGCACTCGAGTTTCTTGACGCTGAGGGCGCTCTCGGGAACGGCGATCTGGAGGTTGTCCTTGACCTTCACCTGGCAGCCGAGGCGCCAGCCTTCCTTGATCTGTTTGCGGGAGAAGAAGCCGGTCTCGGTGGGGAGGATGGTTCCGCCGCCGTCGAGGACCTGCAGTTTGCACTGGCCGCAGTTGGCCTTGCCGCCGCAGGCGGAAGGGAGGAAGATGCCGTGGTCCGCGAGGGTGTGCATGACGTCGGAGCCGGGAGTGACTTCCAGTTCCTTGGCGCCGTCGTTGATGTTTATCTTGACGGTGCCGGAAGGGGTGACGGCAGCCTTGATGACAAGCAGCAGGGCAACCAGAACAAGAGTCACAACCACTATGACCGCAATTGAAAACAGAATGGTATTTGTCATATTGCAGTCCTCCTACAGTGCTATTCCCATGAAGGTCATGAAGGCAATGCCCATGAGACCCACGGTTATGAAGGTTATGCCAAGGCCCTTGAGGGCGTCGGGAACGTTGGAGTAGCTCATCTTCTCGCGGATGGCGGCCAGGGAGACTATGGCAAGGAACCAGCCAAGGCCGGAACCAAGGGAATAGACCGTGGCCTCACCTATGTTCAGGAAGTCTTTCTGCTGCATGAAGAGCGATCCGCCAAGGATGGCGCAGTTCACTGCAATAAGGGGCAGGAAGATACCCAGCGAGGAGTAGAGTTCCGGAGAGAATTTCTCTACCACCATTTCCACTATCTGTACTATTGCGGCGATGACTGCTATGAAGACGATGAAGCTGAGGAAGCTCAGGTCTACGCCTTCGATGAGGGCGTCGGGCGCCAGCACGTAGCGGTTCAGGAGATAGTTCACCGGAAGGGTGATAAGGAGCACCGCAATCACGGCCAGACCAAGGCCTGCAGCCGTTTTTACGTTCTTGGATACTGCCAGGAAGGAGCACATTCCCAGGAAGTATGCAAATATCATGTTGTCCACGAAGATGGACTTGACGAATAAGCTTAAAGTTTCCATAGGGCGTGCGTTTTACTTTTCCTGAAGGTCTTTCTGGATACTGCGCTGCACCCACACTATGCATCCCAGGAGGATGAGGGCGAATGGCGGCAGGATTACCAGGTTGTTGGGAACGTAACCGAAGCGGTTCAGGATGTCGATACCGAAGAGGGTACCGCTTCCAAGAAGCTCGCGGAAGAAGGCGACAATGATGAGGATGAGGCCGTAGCCTGCGCCGTTTGCCACGCCGTCAAGGAATGACGGCCAGGGCTTGTTGCCAAGGGCGAAAGCCTCGATGCGGCCCATCACTATGCAGTTGGTGATTATGAGGCCGATGTATACGCTCAGCTGCTTGTCAATGGCGTATGTGGCTTCGAAGCTCTTGAGGACCTGGTCCACCAGGATTACCATCATGGCAACAACAACCAGCTGGACGATGATACGTACGCGGCCGGGAATGGTGTTGCGCAGCAGGGAGAGGATAAGGCTGGAAATGCCGCACACCACAATCACGGACAGGGCCATGACCAGTGCGCCCTTCAGCGTTACCGTAACCGCCAGGGAAGAGCAGATGCCAAGCACCAGGACGGTGATGGGATTGCCCTTGAATATGGGGTTCAGAATGGTTTCTTTGAGTTTTGCATCCATATCTTATTCCTCCTCTTTGCTAAAATAATTTGCATAGGCGGCAAGCCAGGTGTCGATGGCGGCATCAAGACCCTTGGAGGTCATGGTTGCGCCGGAGATGGCGTCAATCTGGCCGCCCTTGGAGAGGTCCACGACGTTGGCATCGGCAAAACTGGCGGTCTTGCCCACGAACTGTGCCTGGAAGGAAGGATCGTCCTTGATCCTGGCGCCAAGGCCGGCGGTCTCGGACTCGTGGTCGAAGTAGGCGCCGCCCATGGTGACGTTGTCCGCCTCGAAGGAGATGTAGCCCCAGATGGGACCCCACAGTCCTGCTCCGTAGATGGGAACCACCGTGCGTCCGTTCTTGAAGACGAATACCGGGAGCTCCGGCTCGCCGGTCTTGTTGGCTCCGCCTTTGATGTTGTAGTTCTGGCGTTTGAGGGGCTTGGGACCGTAGACTTCAAGATTTCCGAGGTCGCGGATCACGTTCCCGTCAAGGCCGATGGTGAAAGCCTTCTCAATCTCTTCCGTATACTTTTCCAGTTTCTGGGTGTTGGAGAGTTTGTCAAGGTCTGCCTTGGTGCCGTACTGTGCGGCGGTGAGCATCTGGGAGATGGTCTCAGCCTTCTCGTTGGCATCCTGCCTGCTCTTAAGGCTCTGGGAGACGAAGGCAAGCAGAGCAGCCACCACTACCACTATTACAGTGGTGTAAACAAGGGTGTAGATGTTACTGTTTGTATTCATGGCTGCTAGGCGTTAAGGATTCTTTTTGCACGGCGGTTCACGGCGGCTGTTACCACACAGTGGTCTATGAGCGGTGCAAAGGTGTTCATAAGGAGAATTGCCAGCATCATGCCTTCCATGTAGCCGGGGTTCCAGAGGCGTACTACTACTGCCAGGGCGCCAACCAGGAAGCCATATATCCACTTGCCGGTTTCCGTCTGGGCGGCGGTAACGGGGTCTGTTGCCATGAAGACGGAACCGAAGAGGAAGCCGCCCATGACAAGCTGGTAGTAGCAGGGTAGCTGAGTTGCGCCGGCAATGTTGCCAAGCCAGCCCACCAGGAGGCCGCCGGCAATGCTGGAGACCATGATCTTCCACGATGCTACGCCGGTCCATACCAGGAGGATGGCGCCAAGGAGTATGGCCACCACGCAGGTTTCACCGGTACTGCCGGGGATGAAGCCCCAGAACATGTCCATGAAGGAATACTGGCCGACAGCGCCGGAAATGGCGTCGTAGGCGCCTTCGTTTGCTATTGCCAGGGGAGTTGGAGCGGAGATGGCGTCAACATACCTCAGGGAGCCTACCCAGGTCTTGGAAACCCAGACGCTGGAACCGGACATGCTGGAAGGATATGAGAAGAACAGGAATGCGCGCGCAACCAGTGCGGGGTTCCAGATGTTCATGCCGGTGCCGCCGAAGACCTCCTTCACGAAAATGACGGAGAACGCCACGGCAAGTGCCAGCATCCACAGGGGAACGTCCACGGGGACGATGAGGGGAATCAGGAAACCCGTCACCAGGTAACCTTCGTTAACCTCCTCGCCGCGGATCTGGGAGCTTGCAAACTCAATTGCAAGGCCAACCACATATGAGACCACGAACAGAGGGAGCATCCTCAGG
>JAEEGH010004839.1_pt1 | contig 34274 bp, 33 predicted proteins | sample 9134181 | NCBI WGS metagenome assembly JAEEGH01 (sample SAMN16246544, study PRJNA631951) | gut metagenome | biome: gut microbiome; feature: rumen; material: DP-attached | host: Bos | place: Iran: Karaj | collected 2018-10
TATCAACCTGTATTAAGCTCTTGAACACTTTTTCCGAACGCGCTTGGTGGGAGAATACGGAAAAGATGGGGAATGGAAGGCTATCAATGGGAGAGATTCGGGTATTCTTCCTTTAAAGCCTTGCACAAGTACCCAATAACATACTCTATTGGAGTCATTTGTTCAACAGGCTATGTGGCAGTATGTTTCTAGTTGTTTATTGAAACCCTCAAGTCCTTGAAAATTGCAGTAAGTTCTTTAATCTCAGGGCGAAAATCTTCAATTCTATCTGAATCCCTTTCTCGAACAGCTATCTGGATTCTTTCGAAGAGAGAAACCAGCCGGTCGCAGTTACTTCCTTTTCGCCACTGAGGATACCAACATTCTGCCGAGTAAGCTTCTCCTAATAGGAATTCATATGTTACTCCGTCGGCACCATAAAAAGCACCTCCAGGAATTGAAGAATATACGGCCTCCGAGACAAGATCGATTAGCTCGAGCATTATCTCTTCAGAAATAGGGCATTTATATGTCTTTACTCTTTTTTTGCCTGATTTCTCCAATTTCTTCCTATCAAGGATAAGATAAGCCAACCCTGTCTTTTTGTTTGCAGGATCATAATATGTTCGAAGGCAACAATCATTGCCGAATGCACTCAAGGTAATCATTGCTATTCCCCAAAGGTTCTGAGAGTACTCCTCGCCCAAGAACAGACTATCCAATACGTAGTAATAGTTGTCAGCTCGATTGATAATCCTAGGCGTTGTCCCTAACCGTTGCTGTGCTGATAAGGAGAAGACAATTGAAAAAAGGAGTACAAATAAGAACAAGATTCTTTTCATTCCTAGCCGTTATGAAGTGGTCGTTACAAAAGTACGATATTATCTGAATAATGTGCTAATAAAAAGTATTGCCCCTTCCGAGATAGATAGAATTTTTGGCGACACATAGGCGACAGAATTGGAAAAAATCCCCCATTTTTCAGGATTTTTGGGGTGAATGGGAAGAGTGTATCACAAGATAGGAATTGATAGGAAATCCTTGTTCTATGGGTTTAGAATGGGGTTTTATATAGGAAAAGGGATTGCCAGGTCAGGTGTTAATCTGCTTGACAATCCCCTGTTGTGGGCCCAGAAGGGCATGATCCTCCGACCCCCTGATTATGAGTCAGGTGCTCTAACCAACTGAGCTATGAGCCCCAATCCAGCGGACAGGTTCCGCTATTTCAAACGCAAAGATAAAGATTTTTCTTTATCTGCATTCTTTACGACAAGAGTCTGATGCTATCAGACTTTGATCTCGACTTCCACACCGCTCGGAAGTTCAAGCTTCATCAAGGCGTCAACAGTCTTGGCTGAAGATGAATAGATGTCCAGAAGACGGCAGAAAGAATTGAGCTCGAACTGCTCTCTAGCCTTCTTGTTAACGAAGGTAGAGCGGTTTACGGTGAATATCTTCTTGCTGGTCGGAAGTGGAATAGGACCGCTTACGATAGCACCCGTAGCCTTTACAGTCTCAACGATGCGTGCTGCTGACTTGTCAACCAGAGCGTGATCGTATGACTTAAGTTTGATTCTAATCTTTTGGCTCATTTTTATCTATTTTTAAATATTATCATTTATCGACGATCAGTCCTCATCATCCACCATCCTCATTCCAGCCTTGTCTATGATTTCCTTAGAAAGGTTAGAAGGAAGTTCTGCGTAATGTGAGAATTCCATTGTACTTGTAGCTCTACCGGAAGAAAGGGTACGGAGAACAGTAACGTAACCGAACTGTTCGCTGAGCGGAACCTTTGCCTTGATTATGCGGGCGCCGCCTCTAGAGTCCATATTGGTTATCTGTCCCCTTCTCTTGTTAAGGTCACCGATGACATCTCCCATATACTCTTCAGGTGTTACAACCTCAAGAGCCATAATAGGTTCCATCAGTACCGGAGAAGCCTTTCTTGCTGCCTTGCGGAACGCCTGGCGGGCGCAAATCTCAAATGAAAGCTGGTCTGAATCCACAGGATGGAAGCTGCCGTCTTTGAGGACAACCTTCATAGAGGTAACCTCGTAGCCGGCAAGAGGGCCGTTCTGCATTGCTGCCTTGAAGCCCTTCTCAACTGCAGGGATGAATTCTCTAGGAATGTTTCCACCCTTAACTTCATCTACAAACTGCAGGCCTGTAACTCCCTCGTCTGCAGGACCAAGTTCCACGATGATATCCGCAAATTTTCCACGGCCTCCCGTCTGCTTCTTGAAGACTTCTCTGTGCTGGACAGTCTGCGTAACAGCCTCCTTGTAGTTCACCTGAGGTGCACCCTGGTTGATCTCTACGCCAAACTCTCTCTTCAGACGGTCTACAAGAATCTCCAGATGGAGCTCGCCCATACCGCTTATGATGGTCTGGCCTGTCTCCTGGTCTGACTTGACGGTGAAGGTAGGATCTTCCTCTGCCAGTTTGCCGAGAGCGATACCGAGCTTGTCAAGGTCTCCCTGAGTCTTAGGCTCCACTGCCAGTCCAATAACCGGATCAGGGAATACCATAGACTCGAGAACGATAGGATGCTTCTCCTCGCATACGGTATCACCGGTATGGAGGTCTTTGAATCCCACAACTCCGCAGATGTCTCCAGCCTCAACAAAATCTATAGGATTCTGCTTGTTGGAGTGCATCTGGTAAAGTCTTGTAACTCTCTCCTTCTTGCCGCTTCTTGTGTTGAGCACGTACGATCCGGCATCCAGACGTCCAGAGTAAGCTCTCATATAGGCCAGTCTTCCAACAAATGGATCCGTTGCAATCTTGAATACAAGACCGCAGAACGGCTCGCTTGCGGAAGGCTTTCTCTCAGTTTCTTCGTTGTTCCTTGGGTTGGTGCCCTTTACATTGCCCTTGTCCAGCGGACTAGGAAGGTACCTTACCACAGCATCCAGAAGGAACTGCACGCCCTTGTTCTTGAAAGAAGAACCGCAACAGATAGGAACAATATCCATAGATATGGTACCCTTTCTTATTGCGGCTATGATTTCTTCTTTGGAAATCGTCTGTGGATCGTCGAAATATTTCTGCATCAGAGCCTCGTCAAACTCAGCGGCTGTTTCCAGGAGATTGTTTCTCCACTGCTCAGCCTCTTCAGCGAGCTCTGCAGGAATATCTTTGATTACATAATTAACAAGCTCCTTGTTGTCTGTATCGTAGAAGTAAGCCTTCATATCGATAAGGTCAATAATGCCCTGGAACTTTTCTTCTGCGCCAATAGGCAGGCAGATCGGAACCGCGTGGGCGCCGAGCTTGTTCTTGATGTCATCTACTACGCCCATGAAGTCTGCACCTACACGGTCCATCTTGTTTACATAGGCGATCTTTGGAACACTGTACTTGTCTGCCTGTCTCCAGACGGTCTCGCTCTGAGGCTGAACGCGTCCTACAGCGCAGAAAGTAGCAACCGTACCGTCCAGAACACGCAGTGAACGCTCTACCTCAACGGTAAAGTCCACGTGGCCCGGAGTATCGATAAGGTTGATCTGGAATTTTTCACTGTTGTACTGCCAGAATGCAGTGGTAGCGGCAGAAGTGATGGTAATACCCCTCTCCTGCTCCTCCACCATCCAGTCCATTGTGGCCGCACCGTCGTGAACCTCACCAATCTTGTGAGTCTTGCCAGTGTAGTAAAGGATTCTTTCAGATGTGGTTGTTTTACCGGCATCTATGTGGGCCATGATGCCGATGTTTCTCGTGTATTTAAGGTCTCTTGCCATTTTTAAGCCGTTCTCCTTAAAAAACTAGAAACGGAAATGAGCGAATGCCTTGTTGGCCTCAGCCATCTTGTGCATATCCTCCTTTCTCTTGAAGGCACCACCTTCATTATTGTATGCTGCCATTATCTCCGCCGCTAACTTTTCAGCCATCGACTTGCCCGGACGTTTGCGAGCGTAAAGAATCATATTCTTCATACTCAGCGATATCTTTCTCTCCGGACGCACTTCCGTAGGAACCTGGAAATTGGCGCCACCGACTCTGCGGCTCTTTACCTCGATCTGAGGGGTAACGTTTTCAAGCGCTTTCTTCCAAATTTCCATAGGAGCCTTGCCAGAATCTTTCATCTTCTCGCCGATCATGTCGATAGAATCGTAAAAAATAGCGTAAGCGATACTCTTCTTCCCCTGCAACATAAGGTTGTTCACGAAACGGGTAACCATTACATCGTGATACTTAGGATCTGGAAGTAGAATCCTCTTTTTAGGCTTTGCTTTTCTCATTTTGGAAATGTTTTAAATAGTTGATGACTTACTTCTTAGGTGCTTTAGGCCTCTTTGCGCCGTAGAGTGAGCGGCCCTGCTTGCGGCCGTCTACGCCTGCGGTATCCAAGGCGCCCCTAAGAATGTGATAACGTACTCCAGGAAGGTCCTTTACACGACCGCCGCGAACCAGCACGATGCTGTGTTCCTGCAGGTTGTGGCCTTCTCCCGGGATGTAGGCATTCACCTCTTTCTGGTTGGTAAGCCTTACTCTGGCAACTTTTCTCATCGCTGAGTTAGGCTTCTTAGGAGTTGTTGTGTAAACACGTACACAAACTCCTCTCTTCTGAGGGCTGGAATCCAACGCGCGAGACTTAGACTTGGTCACAATTCTCTTGCGTCCGTTCCTTACCAATTGTTGGATTGTTGGCATTTAAAATACTGTTAATCTTAAATTTAAATTATTTACCGCCGTTTTTAGCGGGTTGCAAAGATAGTAAAAGTTTCTTTACCTCCAAAAGTTTGCGCCAGAAAGTAACCCGCCTAGAGTCAAGAATAAATGCACAATAATTCCCAAACGCTTAACAATCTCATATTAATTGTTTATATTTGTAACGAATTGCAACAAGACTAACTATATGGCAACAAAAAGCAAAACCGCAAAGGCACCGGCAAAGAAGGTGCAGCCTAAGGCTAAGATAACCGCCGTTAGCAAACGCTATATGGCAATGGAAGAAAAGTACGGAGCACACAACTACCATCCGCTTCCGGTAGTTCTCGAAAGAGGAAAGGGAATCTACGTATGGGATGTTGAGGGTAACAAGTACTTCGACTTCCTCTCATCATACTCAGCAGTAAACCAGGGCCACTGCCATCCAAAGATCGTGAAAGCCCTCAAAGACCAGGCAGACAAGCTTTGCCTGACTTCCAGAGCATTCTACAACAACTGCCTGTGCGAGTACGAGAAGTTCATGCACAACTATTTCGGCTATGACAAGGTTCTGCCGATGAACACCGGAGCCGAGGGAGTTGAGACAGCTCTGAAACTCGCCCGCCGCTGGGGAGCCGTAAAGAAGGGCATTCCTAACGACAAGATCAAGATCATCTGCTGCAGCGGAAACTTCCACGGAAGAACAGTCACCATCATCACAATGAGCGACGACCCTTCTTCATACGCACAGTACGGCCCTCTGACCCCAGGCTTCATCCGCATCCCTTACAACGATCCTAAGGCTCTCGAGAAAGCTCTCGACAAGTACGGCAAGGAAGTGTGCGCGTTCATCGCCGAGCCGATCCAGGGAGAAGCCGGAGTGTTTGTACCGGATGACGGCTATCTGAAGAAATGCTTCGACCTGTGCCACAAGCACAACGTGCTTTTCATCGCCGATGAAGTTCAGACAGGTATTGCAAGGACAGGAAAGATGCTCTGCTCTATGCACGACGGCATCCGTCCTGACATCGTTATCCTGGGCAAGGCCCTCGGAGGAGGCGTCCTGCCGGTATCAGCCTGCCTTGCAGATGACGACATTATGCTGAACGTGAAACCGGGCGAGCACGGCTCAACCTTCGGAGGATTCCCTTTGGCAGCAAAGGTTGCAGTAGCCGCTCTTACTGTAATTAAAGAAGAGAAGCTTACCGAAAACGCAGAGAAGATGGGAAAGATCTTCCGCGACGAGATCAACAAGATTCACTCTCCGTTCATTGTTCAGGTAAGAGGACGCGGCCTTCTGAACGCTATCGTAACCAAGCCTATCGGCAAGAAGACAGCCTGGGACATCTGCCTCAAGCTCCGCGACAACGGTCTGCTTGCAAAGCCTACTCACGACCATATCATCCGCTTTGCTCCGCCATTGTGCATAAACGAAAAGGAGATCAAACAGGCTGTGGGTATCATCAAGAAGACATTCGAAGAAATGTCCAAGTAAAAATAAGAGCGGCGATTGCCGCTCTTATTTTTATCTCTTCTTGGAAACGATGATTGTTCCGGTTTTGCCCCAGAGAGCTTCTCGGGCTTTTTCCAGAGAAGTAATCAGAGCCATTCCGGAAGGCCGCTTCTCAAGGAAGTTTACGCAAGACTCAACTTTAGGAAGCATGCTGCCTGGGGCGAACTGCCCTTCGGCCATAAACTGCTTTGCTTCTTCTAACGTTATGGAGTCCAGGTCGTACTGGGTCGGCTGGTTGAAGTTGATTGAAACTTTTTCAACTGCGGTAAGGATGACCAGCATATCTGCCTTGAGGTCTATGGCCAGCTTGGCGCAGGCGCGGTCCTTGTCTATTACCGCAGCCACTCCGCGGAAGTCGTCCCAGCCCTTCTGGACAACAGGTATGCCGCCACCGCCAACGGTGATGACAGTAGTATGGGCCTCAATAAGACGCCTTACAACAGGAAGCTCCACAATCTTCACAGGCTTTGGAGAAGGAACAACTCTTCTCCAGCCCCTGCCGGCATCTTCTACAAATGTGTAGCCGGTCTTCCTGGCAATGGCATCAGCCTCGTTCTTGCCGTAGAAAGAACCGATTGGCTTGGTCGGGTTCTGGAAGGCAGGATCATTCTCGTCCACAACAACCTGAGTCAGGACAGCGGCGCAAGGCCTTGGCATGTGCCTTCTTCCGTGCTCCCTCTGGATAGCCTGCTGCAGATGATATCCTATGTAGCCCTGAGTCATGGCTCCGCACTCCGGGAACGGCATCAGCGGAGTCTTTCCGCCGTGAGTGGCCGAATATTCCAGTGCAAGGTTTACCATTCCCACCTGCGGACCGTTGCCGTGGCCAACTACCACGTCGTATCCGTCTTCTTCCAGGTCCACTATCGCAGAGGCTGTAGTCTCTACCAGTTTAAGCTGCTCCTCGGGAGTGTTTCCCAGAGCGTTTCCTCCCAGCGCCAATACTAATCTCTTTCCCATAAATCTTTGTCCAAATTCAGAAAAAAAAAGAAAACCAAACTCCCATTCCACGAGGAGCGGGAGCCTAGATAATCTTGTGTGTTTCAGTTAATTACTTGAGAGTTGCGTACATCACGGCCTTGATGGTGTGCATACGGTTTTCTGCCTCGTCGAACACCTTAGACTGCTTGCTGCGGAAGACCTTGTCTGTAACTTCCATTTCCTTCAGGCCAAACCTCTTGTAGATGTCCATTCCGATGGTTGTCTCCAGGTCGTGGAAAGAAGGAAGGCAGTGCAGGAAGATGGCGTTAGGACTAGCGTTCTTCATAACGGCGTCGTTTACCTGGTAAGGCTTCAGGAGCTTGATTCTCTTCTCCCAGAGCTCTGCAGGCTCACCCATTGAAACCCAGATGTCTGTGTAGATAACGTCTGCGTTCTTGGTTCCTTTCTTCACGTCGTCTGTGAGGGTGATGGTGCAGCCGTTCTCCTTTGCAATCTTCTTGCAGGTGTCGACCAGCTCTTTTGCCGGCATATTGGCCTTAGGGCCGCAAGCCACGAAGTTGATTCCGAGCTTTGCAGAAACCACCATAAGGGAGTTGGCAACGTTGTTGCGGGCGTCGCCCATAAACACCATTGTCAGGCCCTTGTAGTATCCGAAGTTCTCCTTGATTGTCAGCACGTCCGCCAGCATCTGAGTCGGATGGAATTCGGTAGTAAGACCGTTCCATACAGGAACTCCCGCATACCTTGCAAGATCCTCAACTATCTTCTGGTCAAAGCCGCGGTACTCGATTCCGTCATACATTCTTCCGAGAACCTTTGCGGTATCTTCCAGAGACTCCTTCTTGCCCATCTGGGAAGAGTTCGGGTCCAGGTAAGTAACTCCCATACCCAGATCATTTCCAGCTACTTCAAAAGAGCAGCGGGTACGTGTAGATGTCTTTTCAAACAGCAGCACGATATTCTTTCCCTGAAGGTATTTATGAGGAGTGTTTGTACGCTTGAGGTTCTTGAAATCCTCAGAGAGCTTCAGCAAATATTGAATTTCTTCGGTGGTGAAGTCCAGCAATTTCAGAAAACTTCTACCTGATAAGCTTCTTGGCATAAAAATCTATTTATTTGTTAAACAGGCCACAAATATAAAAAATTTTTAGCTGAATCGGAGAAAAACCGCAAAAATTAAAACAACCGCGCCAAAAAGAGTGCGGTTGTTTTAAGAAGGGTCTCGTCGCTGAGCCTACTTCAAAACTACTTCGTCGTGCTTTACGATTCTCTCGCAGTAATGGCAGCGGAGGGTGATGTTCTTGCCGTCTACTACGTGGAAGTGAGTCTTCATTGGCTCGTTGTTGGAAATGCACTTAGGGTTATTGCATTTAACAACATCATAGAGGTCTTCCGGAAGTTCAACCTTATGCTTTTCAACCACTTCATAATCTTTGATGATGTTGATTACGGCGCTTGGAGCAATAACGGCTATGCGGTTGAGGGTTTCTTTTGGAAGGTCTATATCGGCGATTTTGATAAGGCCTTTGTGACCCATGCTGCGGCTGGTGAGGTTGTTGCCGATGAAAACTCCGTTCTCCAGGTTCTGGATGCCCAGTATGTTCACAACCTTGAAAAGGGAATCGCACGGGATATGATCTATAACTATACCGTTCTGCAGTGCGGCTACGGCCAGTTCTTTCTTTCCTTGAATGCTCATTGTTCTTTCTGTTTAAAGGTTTTACAATCCAAGAGCGCGGCAGATTATGGCCTCGCGGGTGTAAAGGCCGTTGAGGGCCTGCTCAAAGTAATATGCCTGAGGAGTGTCATCTACGTCCTGGGTGATTTCAGTTACCCTTGGCAGCGGATGCAGAACCCTGAGGTTAGGCTTGCAGCCCTTGAGCATAGAAGCCGTAAGGGTGTATACGTTCTTAACTCTCTCATACTCCATAAGGTCGCTGAAGCGCTCTCTCTGAACTCGGGTCATATAGAGAATATCTGTCTTGTCTATAACCTCCGGCGAGAAGTTCTTGGTTTCCTCATAGTCAATGCCCAGTTTCTTGCAATACTCCTTGTACTGCTTAGGCATACGCAACTCATCGCAGGCAACAAAGATGAAATGAGGATTGAAGAATCTCATTGCCTCCAGCAGTGAGTGAACCGTGCGGCCGTATTTGAGGTCTCCCACCATAGTTATTGTAAGGTTTTCAAGGGTTCCCTGAGTCTGGTAGATGGTGTACAGGTCCAGCATTGTCTGGCTAGGATGCTGGTTGCTTCCGTCTCCTGCGTTTACAATAGGAACCTTGGAAATCTCGCTGGCGTAGCGGGCTGCTCCCTCCAGCGGATGACGCATTACAATAAGGTCCGCGTAGTTGGCAACCATCATAATGGTGTCTTTAAGGGTTTCTCCCTTGCTCTGGCTGCTGGTGCGGGCATCGCTGAAACCGATCACTCGCCCACCCAGGCGATTTACGGCTGTCTCAAAGCTGAGACGAGTACGGGTTGAAGGCTCAAAAAATAAAGAACCCACAACTTTTCCGTCTAACAGATGCTGGTTGGGGTTCTTTTCAAATTCCTTGGCACGCTTGAGAAGTGCCAGAATCTCTTCCTTGCTCAAGTCGGAGATCGATAATAAGTTGCGTTTTTGCATAAAGCTGAAATTTTCCGCCCACAAATATAATCAACCGCCGCGAGATTTCCAAAGGAGAGTTCTTGCCCTTAGACTTTGGTGAAGACAGCTTTGTTCCGGAAGGCATACATCCAGACGCTGCGTACAATTATATGAACCATATATGCGGCGTAGAGGGCCTGGATGCCCCAAAGCGGCCGGATGGCATAGTAGGAGGCAAAGAAAGCGGCAGCGGCGAGTATCATCCCCCACATAATGCTCCTTGTGGAAGTTGCTCCTATGTAAATGCCGTCCCACACGAAAGCCGCTGTGCTTAGGGCCGGCATAACCCAAAGCCAAACCAGGAACGGAAGCGAGGCTTCAATAACGTCTGCCTTGTCTGTCATAAGGGCAAACATCTGCTTTCCGCCCAGAACGTAAATGACGGTTGAGGCCACGGCTATCCAAAGGCACCAGCGGAAAATCACTCGGACAGAAAGCCTGAGAAGCGGCCCGTCTTTGGCGCCGATGTACTTTCCGGCCAGAGCCTCTCCAGCATAGGCAAACCCGTCTATGAAGAAAGAGAAGAGCATAAGCAGCTTCATTATAATAGTACCCACTGCCAGCTGAGTGTCTCCGTAATTGGCAGACAATGAGGTGAATCCTACATAGATAAACAGGAAGCAAACGCTCCTGACAAACAAATTGCCGTTAACCGAGAAGAACCGTCCCAGATCTTTTATCCTCAGCGATTCTTTTAGGTTGGCATATTTGAAAAGCCTGCGGTAATAAATCAGGAAAAGCGCGATGCAAAGCGCAAATCCCGTGTACTGGGCCGCAAAGACAGCCCAGGCTATCCCCTTGAAACCCATATCGAATTTCACGGCAAACAGCAGACAGAGCCCAAGGTTTGCCACGTTGACCGTAATGTCAGCTATCATAGGGCTAACCGCATTCTGCATCCCGATGAAAAATCCCTTGAACACAAATAGCGAAAGCGTGGCCGGAGCGGCCCATATCCTGATGAAATAATACTGGCGGGCATACTCGGCGACCTGGGGAGAACAATTGATAAAGCTCAGGGCTATATCGATATACAGATATTGTATTGCAAAGATTATCAGCGCGATGGAAAGAGCCGTACCGATTCCCTGCGTAAAAATTTTCATCGCTGAGGCAAGGTCTCTTCTTCCAAGAGCCTGGGCCACCATTCCGCCGGTGCCCACTCTCAGAAAGCCCATATTCCAGTACAGCAGATCAAAGAGCATCGTGGAGATGGCCATTCCGCCAATGGCAACCGCGTCTCCGATATGTCCCACAACACCAACGTCTACCATTCCGACAAGCGGAACGGTAATATTGGCAAGGATGCTCGGAAGCGCAAGCTTCAGAACTGCTTTATTCATCCTTGATATTGCTGAGCCTTCAGCCATAATAAAGTGCTATTCGGAATGCTACTCGTCTCCTTCTCTGTACTTGCCGTCATCTTCCAGCATTGCCAGGTAGGAATCGTATCGCAGAGGAGAAATCTCTCCCTTCTCCACGGCCTCCTTTACAGCGCATCCAGGTTCGTGCGTATGAGTGCAAGGAACAAACTTGCAGTTGTCCTCAACCCTCAGCATTTCAGGGAAATAGTTGCTGAGTTCCTCCTTCTTGAAATCCACCAGCCCAAATCCCCTGATGCCTGGAGTATCCACCACAAAGCCGCCGCAGGAAAGCGGATGCATCTGATAGAAAGTTGTGGTGTGCCTACCCTGGAGATGAGCCTGGGAAATTTCTGCTGTCTTCAGGTTCAGGCTTGGGTCAAGGGCGTTCACAAGAGAGCTTTTGCCCACTCCGCTCTGGCCGCTGAAAAGCACGACCTTTCCTATGCACATCTTCTTGAGGGCTTCTATGTTATAGCCTGTCTTTACAGAAGTTTCAAGTACCTCGTAACCGGCACTGCGATAAATCTGGATAAAGCCAGCCGCCATCTGCGCAAGTTCCTCATCTGCCAAATCTCCGGATTCTTCTCCGCGGTAAAGGTCCGCCTTGTTCAAGATGATTGTAACCGGAACGCCGTAAGCCTCGCAGGTAACCAGGAAGCGGTCTACAAACTGCAGCTTGATTTCAGGATCCTTGAGTGTTACGGTAAGGAAAACACGGTCTATGTTTGCGGCTATGACGTGGTTCTGGCGAGAAAGATTCTGGGATTTGCGGACAATGCAATTTTTGCGGTCGTGAATGCCCGTTATTGTGAATACTCCCGTCCCATCTCCCTTGTAATCAACAACATCCCCCACTGCTATCGGGTTGGTGGAAGAACTTCCTTCCAGGCGCAGCTTTCCCCTGACCACGGCCGTAAACGGATTCCACTCCGGAAGCCGGGAAAGCAGATAATGGCTGCCGGTGTGCTTAACCACAACAGCTATCCCAGAAAGAGTGCTTTCCTTGCCAGACTTACCCCCCATCGTTGAGCCAAACTTGCTATTTGAGAATTCTTCTTTCATTTCAAACCGACGAGCAAAAATAGCAAAATGAAGCGTAAACGCCTTCTGTCAAGCAGGGCGAATTGCTACAAAAACATATAATTGTTAATTTTGGGTGATAAATGTCCGCGTGAAGCGGCAAAAAGAATCTGTTTATGCTAAAACTTGAAGAAATCTACAGAATCATAGACGAAGAAGTATCTCGGCTCAGCTGGCCAGAAGAGCCAGAGAGGCTATATTCTCCACTGAAATATATGCTTGGCATCGGGGGCAAAAGGCTCCGTCCGAGATTCTGCCTTGCCTCCTACAATCTTTTCCGCGATGATATCGGGGAGCATATCCTTTCTCCCGCAATGGCTCTTGAGACTTTCCACAGCTTTACCCTTATCCACGACGACATAATGGACAAGGCAGATATCCGCAGGGGAGCTCCTACCGTTCACCGCAAATGGAGCGACAACATAGCCATCCTCTCCGGAGACACAATGTGCCTGTGGGCCTTCAAGATGCTGGGCAAGGCTCCAAAAGAAACCCTGGACAAGGCTCTTGCCCTGTTCACCAAAACAACCATAGAAGTTTGCGAAGGCCAGCAGATGGATATGGACTTTGAAACCAGAAACAATGTCAGCCTCAGCGAGTATATCCAGATGATAGGCCTTAAAACCAGCGTTTTGCTCGCCTGTTCCTCAGCGATGGGGGCAGTAATTGCCGGAGCAGAGGACAAAGTCTGTCAAAGCTTATACGACTTCGGCTACAAACTGGGCCTTGCCTTCCAGATCCAGGACGACTATCTGGACAGTTTCGGAGACGAAAAAATATTTGGTAAGAAAATCGGCGGAGACATTCTCAACAACAAGAAAACCTGGCTGCTGGTAAAATGCATGGAACTAGCCTCTCAAAACAATCTTTCAGGCAAGCTGGAAGAACTCCTTGCAATGGGTGAGAATGAAGGCAAAGCCAAGATAGACGCCGTAAAAGCATTCTACTGTCGTCTTGGAGTAGACTCCCTTGCAACAGAAGCTATTAAATCATATTACAGTCAGGCTGCAAGCGAATTGGAAAAGACATCCTTAACTCCAGCCCAGAAATCCCAGCTGGAAAAATTCGCCTCTGAACTGGTTTCCCGCAAGTTTTAATTGCGTCTGTGGAAAAATTTTACTATATTTGCAACGAGTGTGTAAAGAAACATTATTCAATCAAGTATAACTAAAGGTTGCGCACGACACAAACCAGTGCCTAAAAAACTATGACTGAGACTACAAAAAAAGGTGCAGGACTCGCAATTACGGGTTTTGTTCTGGGTATTCTTGCACTTGTATTCTGCTGGTGCCCTATTCTTAACTGGATTCTCGCCATCCTGGGTGTTATCTTTGGTCTGATTGGCCTGTTCATCAACAGACTGAAGGGACTTGCCCTCATCGGTGTTATTGCAGCTGTTGCAGCTATCTGCATTTGGAAGTTCTACTATGTTCCAAAGATTCAGAACGCTGCTGCTGGCTTCCTGAAAGAGGCTATTGAGAACGTTGACAAAGATAAGGTTAACGAGGCTGTTCAGGAGCTCGAGGACGCAGTTAAAGATGCTGCTGAGGCTGTTCCTGCAGAATAATTTCTTAAGGAATTATCAGAAAGGGGCTGACGTTTGTCAACCCCTTTTCTTTTACCTCTCCCGGTGGAGCATAAATCGGTGAGTTTTAGTATATTACGATCTTATCCATAGGCTAAACGGGGAGTAGATAAAGAAGTAATCCACACAGAATCAAGCGCTTACGCCCCACCTTGCCCCAAAAGGCCCTAAGAAGGTTGCCAGAGGTAGAGCTTATCTGAACGGCGGAGTTTCTCAGCTACAGGGATAGAGCACAAATCTCCCTTGACAGCCTTTTCAACAGGCTTGAGGTCAACTCTTATCTCAGCGATTTTTAGTTCCACGCAGCCGGTGGAAGGACCGATGATGAGGATATCGTCTCCCACTTTCAACTCGCCGGCTTCAACCAGAACTTCGGCAACTCCAAGCTTGGAAAAGTAGTTTGTGATCTTTGCCGTATAGACTTTCTTGCGGGCGGCTTTGTTGCCATAGACCTCGCTCCACTGGCCGAGTCTTGCGCCCTGGTAATAGCCGTCCCAGAATCCGCGGTTGAAGACTCCGGAAAGCCGGTCTTTCAGTTCCTGTTTCATCTGGTCTGTATAAAAACCTTCTCCAACAGCATCGGCGGCTTTGCGGTAAGCTTCGGTGACAATCTTCACGTACTCTGCGCTGCGGGCCCGGCCTTCAATCTTGAAGACAGAGATTCCGGCATCGATGATCTTGTCTATGAACTCTATGGTGCAGAGGTCCTTTGGACTCATTATGTACTTGTTGTCTATCTCCAGCTCTCTTCCGGTTTCAAGATCGGTGACCCTGTAGCCGCGGCGGCAGAGCTGATAGCAGCTTCCCCGGTTTGCAGAAGCTCCGTACTCCTGAAGGCTGAGATAGCATTTGCCGGAGATTGACATGCAAAGCGCTCCGTGAACGAAAAGCTCCAGCTGAAGCAGATTGCCGGAAGGACCGCATATATGTTCGTCTTCAATCCTTTGGCTAATATCTTTGATTTGAGGAAGCGTCAGTTCTCGGGCAAGAACTATCACGTCTGCAAACTGGGCATAGAACTTGGCTGCCTCAAAGTTGGAGATGTTCATCTGCGTAGAAGCGTGAATCTCTATTCCCATTGAACGAGCCATCAGGATAACAGCCATATCGGAAGCTATGACCGCAGAGATTCCAGCTTCTTTGGCTGCCTCCAAGGCCTTTCTTACATCCTCCATCTCTGTCTGATAGACAACGATATTCAAAGTGAGATATGTCTTGACGCCGTGTTCCTTGCAAATGCGTACAACTTCTTTCAGGTCTTCATTCGTGAAGTTGTTTGCGGAGTGGCTTCTCATATTCAGGTTGCCAACTCCAAAGTACACGGAATCCGCTCCGCCCTGGATTGCCGCCATCAGGCATTCGAAGTTGCCAGCCGGCGCCATTATCTCTATATGCTTTGCCTTGTTCATTTCTCCTGTCATTCTGTATTGATGCGAAAGGTTAATTATCCAAGCCTTTGCACAATGATTTATTGTTACTGCAAAGTTAATCTAATTATCTTTGCAATAGCTTAGCGTTTGACAAATCAAAACATCTTGAAATATGCTTATAACAACCACACCGACCATCGAAGGTCACAGAATCATCGAGTACAAGGGTATCGTAACAGGAGAAACCATTATTGGCGCAAACTTCTGGAAAGACATTAAGGCCAGCATCCGCGACATAGTTGGCGGAAGGAGCGGCTCCTATGAGAGAGTTCTTGTTGAGGCTAGGGAAACATCGCTGAACGAGATGGCACAGAGAGCCCAGGCAATGGGAGCCAATGCTGTTGTAGCTGTGGACATAGACTATGAGACCGTTGGACAGAACGGCTCAATGCTGATGGTTTCCACCAGCGGAACAGCTGTCGTTATTGGCTAAGCTCAACGGCAGGACAAGCGCTTCTTTTCTTTTATACCAATCTGTCCTCAAGGTCTCAGGCACTTATCGTGGACGGACATCATCCGTTTTTATTTCGTATTCGCTTCCCATAAACGAATGCATTGCGGATATTGCATCGCTTATACTTCCGAAAATAGCTGCAATTTGATTGTAATCCACAGGAGAGTAACTTTTGAGGAGATAATCACGCAGCTGTTTGGTTTCTTCCTTTGTTAAACGTTCATGCAAATTGTTCCATAATACTGGTGAAATGATTGCGTGCTTGTCTGAATATGCCTTTATTTCAGCGATAGCTCTTCTAAGGTGATATGAAGCTGTTTTCAGAATCAGTTTCTTTGAAAACGGATATGAGGTTCTCGCATAAGCAAACAGGTTCCAGACATAATCTTCCATATAATCTACTTTCTTAGCCTCTACGGGATTATTGTTGATGTAAGTAATACATGTTCTTACACTTTTGCTTCCTTTCTTTGGAGCACATCCAAAAGGAACTTGAAACATTTTTCCTTTTCGTTTATGGTATTTGTTATACTCTCTAACATATACTGAAGTAGAATCTCTAACAAAATCGCTTAACCTGTCGGCCTTGTCCGCCTTACAGAGTGCATGAATATGATTGTCCATTAGGCAGAACGCCAGAGTATTAATATTATACAACAAGCTATATTTGCGAAAGATTGTTATAAAGAGAATAGCGTCCGCGGCACTTAGGAAAATATCATCTTTGTTAAAAGATCGCTGATAAAGATGATAGTAAATACCTGACTTTAAAACTGGTCTTTTCTTGTTCGTCATTTTTGGATGCAAGATTGGACATAAAACTATTCCGACCAAACCATCCGGTAAAATTTACCCATTACAATTCTGGAATCGTACAGAAAAGAGCAAGAATTATAGGTGCTAAGAACAAAAGATGATAGCTTTAAGAGAACAGGTTGTCTGATACTGTGAAAAGACAGAGGCTCTTTGCAAAGATATAGTGGAGCGTATCTGATTGAATACCTGGTATTTATGATATTTACCACACCCCGTTTACCCTATGGGTTTATCGTCATTTTATTGATTATCTGCGATTTACGCACCACCGCCATTTATCACACTTCGGAGAAGGCTGGAACAGTGGAGGGGTGTGTGGGTCTTAGGCGAAGAGTTCGCGGAGGACGGGGAGGGATTTGAGTTCCGTGCGGAAGGACGTGTGGAATGAGAGATAGTCTATGACCTTGCCCAGAAAGCGGTTGCGGGCGTCTCCGGTGCATTTGATTTCAGAGAGGGCTGTCAGCGGAGTGGAAAGAATCTGATGCAAAAGCCTGGATTCTTCTGGAAGGAAACACAGCGATTCCACATAGTCTCTAGAGAATCTTCCGTTGGCAAAGTTGAAGTGCGGACAGGTTTCCGAGTAGTTGTCTTCCGGCATATATCCCAGCACCTTGCAAAGGTTTGCGGTAAAATGAAGGTGGAAGTTTTCACATCCTTCTTCAACGGCATCCAGAAACATTGCGGAATTAGCAAGGAAGGAAAACATAGACGGATCTGGACCGCTTTCCTTGAGAGTCTTGAGAAGCAGCTCGCACATAAACAGGGAGATAGCTCCTTTGCGTATATCTGTCTTGAGATTTCCCATCGGGCTTACGGGAGAGACCTCCTTTATCAATGGCATAGAGTCTCCTTCCTGATGGCGGTAAAACAACACCACATCCAGGATGCTGAGAGGAAACATCATCGCCGAACGAGAATTCTTGCTGCCGGCAAAGAAGTAGCAGGAGGTCCGGCCTTTTACATCTGAATAGCACTGGACCACCATCCCCTTGTCGGAATGCTTGATTGAATGCAGTACTATGATGCGGCTCTTGGATAACATCTTTTACTTCAGGGAAGATAGGAAGTTGGCAAGTTTGCGCATAGCAATGCCCCTGTGGGAAATGGCGTTCTTCTGGTTTTCGCTCATCTCTGCAAAGGTGCAGCTGCATCCATCCGGTATGAAGATGGAATCGTAGCCAAAGCCCCCTTCTCCACTCTCTTTCTCAGCGATGGTTCCGTTCATCTTGCCCTCGAAGGTGTACATCGTTCCCTTGTGGATCAGAGTAACAACTGTGCGGAATCTGGCAGCGCGTATGTTCTTCTTGCGCTTGTCTACCTTTGTAAGTTCATCCAGGAGCTTGGCGCGGTTGGCGGCATCGTCGTGGCCCTCCCCGGCATAGCGCGCTGAATGGACTCCTGGAGCTCCGTCAAGAGACGATACCTCAAGCGCCGTGTCATCGGCAAAGCAAGTCTTGCCAAACTTGTTCCACACAAACTGGCATTTCATCTTGGAATTGGCATCTATGGTGGCGCCGGTTTCAGGAATGTCTCCTTTGAAACCAAGCTTCTTTGGCATAATTAGTGTAACGTTTTTACCGAGTATTTCAGATGCTTCTTTGAGTTTGTGAGTGTTGCCAGTTGCGAATACCAGTTCCATAGCTTCAAATATTACTTACCCAAAGTTAGCAAAAGTTTTACTATTTTTGAAATGTTTGAAAAACGATGCAAAAATGTCTTCTTCCAACAGTCTAAATAAGATTCCTAGGCGAATGAAGGCCAGGGGCCTGATGGCTGCGTTTATGGGTCTTGCTCTTGTCTTAAGCCCATCTGTCTCCAGAGCCCAGAGCCGCAACTTTAAGCTTACCCAAGGTCTTGAAATCCAGAATAATATTCTTAAGACACTCGCCACTGAATATGTAGACACAGTGGACTTTGCCAAGCTTATAAACTTTGGCATAGACGCTATGCTGCAATCCATAGACCCTTACACGGAGTTTGTTCCGGAAGAAAACCAGGAGTCTATTGAAATGATGACCACCGCGTCCTACGGGGGCATAGGAGCCACCATCCGCAAAGACTCTCTTGGCGTGATGATTATGCAGACATACGAGAAATCACCTGCCGTCCGCTACAACATTGAGCCGGGAGATATCATAATGAAGATAGACGGCCAGGATATCAGCAAGCTTTCCGTAGACGAGTGCAGCAAACGGATGAGGGGAAATCCGGGAACACAAGTAGTCTTCCTGATAAAGAAAGGGACTACGGGAAAGGTGGAAGAAATAATCGTGACAAGAGACAAGGTCCATACATCTGATGTTCCATATTACGGCATACTGAAGTTCCCAGAAGGCAGCAAGCTGATGAAAGACAGTAACGTTGTATTTGACAGCAGCAAATCCGCCATAGGATACATTAAGTTGAGCAGTTTCACCCTCAATGGCTCGGAAGACGTGCGCAAAGCCCTGATTCAGCTGAAAGAATGGGGAGCAAGCCGCATAGTCCTGGATCTCAGGGGAAACGGTGGCGGACTTATGGACGAGGCAACAGACATTGTTTCATTGTTTGTTCCAAAGGGTACTCTTGTAGCTTCAGCCCAGGGAAGAGGCCCTGGAGCCAACTTTGAATGCGTAACAGACAAGGAACCGGTTGACACTATAATTTCTCTGATGGTTCTCACTAATTCTTCATCGGCTTCTTCTTCAGAGATTGTGGCAGGAGCGTTGCAGGATCTTGACAGAGCCGTGATTATGGGAACGCGCACATACGGAAAAGGCTTGGTTCAGAGTTTCCGTCCGGTGGGCTATAACGGAAAGTTGAAGCTCACAATCGCAAAGTACTACACTCCTAGCGGACGCTGTATCCAGATAATGGATTATGCTCACCGAAACTCAGACGGAAGTGTTGGAAGCGTTCCGGATTCGCTTAAGAAAGCCTTCAAGACTAAAGGCGGAAGGACTGTTTATGACGGAGGAGGAATTACTCCTGATGTGGAGATTAAAGGCCAGTACTATACCCGCCCTGTTCTGGCGTTAAGCCTCAGCGGAATCACAGAAGAATACGCCGTGGAATTCTACAAGAAGAACCGTCTGGATATAGACGGAAGTTTCAGGATGTCAGACAATCAGTATGAAGATTTTGTAAAGTACGCGTCACAGAAGAAATTCGACCACCGTTCTTCTGCCGAAGTTGTTTTTGACCAGATGGTAAGAGAAGCCAAGACAGAAGGCATATATGAAAAAGACAAGGAGGCCTATGAACAGCTCTCATCAAAGGTCAGGCTCTCAAAAGAAGAAGTCTTGAATCTTTATCGCGATGAAATTCAGCCTCTTGTAGAAGAAGATATCGTACAGAAATATGCTCTGACCGCTCCGCGAATCCGTCATATGCTAGATTTTGACGTTCAGCTCTGGAGAGCCGTTGCCGCCTGGAAATAAAATCGCTGAGAAATAATGGGAAAAACATTTGCACGGGCAATAAATAAAGCCGTTCTGGCTTGGGGCAAGGGCTATCTGAAAGACATTGAAAGAAGCCTTGCCCACGCTGCCGAGATGCAAAGCGAGGTTTTCTCAACCCTGATAAAAGGCGGCAGGGAGAGTAAGTTCGGAAAGGAGAGAGGCTTTGACAGCATAAAGAGCCTCAGCGATTACCAAAGCAGGGTGAAGCTTTCCAAATACGACGATATGGTTCCTTACATAACCCGCATCCGCAGCGGAGAAGACTATGTGCTGTGGAACCAGAAAGTCAGATGGTTTGCAAAATCAAGCGGCACGTCTTCGGACAAAAGCAAGTACATCCCGATAACCAAAGACTCCCTTTACGGCACGCATTTCAAGGGAATGAAGATGATGCTCTTTAACTATGCGCATCTTAACCCGGACAGCCGCATTTTTTCTTCATACGCCCTTACTCTTGGAGGAAGCGTCGCTCCCGACCAGCTCTCAGGGGGAAACGTTTTTGACGGAGACCTTTCGGCCGTGATGCTCCGCAATTCTCCCGCTGCGGTGGAGCTTCTCAGAACGCCTTGCAGAAAGACCGCCCTTGTCGCCGATTTTGCTACCAAAGTTGACTTGATATGCAAGGAGAGCACCAAGAAGAACGTGAGCAACTTTTCCGGCGTCCCTAGTTGGAACCTGGTGCTGATGAACAAGATACTGGAGTACACCGGCAAGAGCAACCTTCTGGAAGTATGGCCGGATATGGAGCTTTTCATGCACGGAGGCATCAGCTTTGAGCCGTACAGGGAGATTTACAAGAAACTGATACCTTCAGACCAGATGCACTATCTGGAAAACTACAATGCTTCCGAAGGTTATTTTGCTTTCCAGGACACTCTTGAAGGCGGAAACGGAATGCTGCTTACAGTAAGCAACGGTATCTTCTACGAGTTCATTCCTTTCAGCAAATTTGACCAGGCTCTGGAGGGAGACAATTCCTGCATAGTTCCACTTGAAGGAGTTCAGACGGGAATAGATTACGCCATAGTCATTTCTACTGTTGGCGGACTTTGGAGATATATGCCGGAAGACCTTGTAAGATTCACGTCTGTAAACCCTTACAGGCTCATAGTTACAGGCCGTACAAAGATGTTCATCAACGCCTTTGGAGAAGAATTGATGATAAACAACGCCGAGCAGGCAATAGCCTCCGCATCTTCTAAATGCGGAATAGAAATCACGGACTACACAGCCGCTCCGCAATTCATGAATGTAGATCAAGACTCTTCCAAGAGCGCGCTTGTTCAGGGCTGCCACGTTTGGGCGATAGAGTTCAGCGACCCTCTCCGCAACCCGCAAAGCCCTGATTTCAAGCCGGAAGCAGTGGAAGAGTTCGCTGAGATTCTGGACAAGGAAATCCAGAAAGTGAATTCAGACTACGAGGCAAAACGCTCCCCTGGCTCAACGATGCGGCGTCTCAGGATTCTGCCGCTTGCGCCTGGCACTTTCTACAAGTGGATGGACTCCCGCGGAAAAACCGGAGGGCAGAACAAGGTTCCGCGTCTTTGGAAAGACCTCAAGTACATAGACCAGCTGAAAGCCTTTTCTAAACAAGAATGAACGTCAACGATTTCAAAAACCGGATATTCGAGATAGAGAACGCTCAAGATTTCAAGGCCTTGGCATTGGAAGCCTTTGAGATCCAGCGGGAGCAGTGTCCTGTTTATCGCGAGTATCTGAACCTGATTGAAAAGGGTGAGTTCCATCCAAAATCCGTTGAAGAAATACCGTTTCTCCCTATCCGTTTTTTCAAAAGCCGTAATGTAATCACAGGAGATTATTGTCCTGAAGAGAGTCTTGTTTTCACTTCAAGCGCCACAACAGGAATGATTCCGTCCCGGCATATTGTTACTGATGTAACTATCTATGAAAGAAGTTTCAGCGAGGCTTTCAAGATATTCTACGGAGATAGCGGAACATACAACCTGCTGGCACTTTTGCCGTCTTATCTGGAAAGGGAAGGTTCATCGCTTGTATATATGGCTGAAAAAATCATCGCCGAGACAAAACAAAGGGGAGCAGAAGGCGGTTTCTTCCTCTACAACCACGGTGAGCTGCTTTCAAAATTGAAGGCACTCCGCGATGATTCAAATGCACAAAAGCGCAAGACAATTCTGCTTGGAGTAAGCTTTGCGCTTCTAGACTTTGCAGTGTTTGCAAAAGAGCAGAGACCTGACCCTGAGGAAAGAAGAAAGATCTTCTGCAATGTCATAATTATGGAAACCGGCGGAATGAAAGGCCGGGGAGAAGAACTATCAAGAAAGGAACTTCACTCCCGTCTCAGCGATGCGTTCTGCGGCAGCCCAATCCACTCCGAATACGGAATGTGCGAACTTTTCAGCCAGGCTTATTCCTTTGGAACGGAATGGTTTTTCACTCCGCCGTGGATGAAGGTGCTGGCAAGAGACTTTGGCGGACTGAACATAATAGACCTTGCAAACATAGACTCCTGCTGCTTTATAGAAACGGAAGACTGCGGCAGAATCTCAAACGCAGAAAAAAGAAGCGTCCATCCTGCCTTTACGGTGGACGGACGCATTAAAAGCTCTGAGCTCAGGGGCTGCAACATGCTCATCGAATGAGTGTTGTCAGACTTGCTCGTCGATTGATTTTCCTGTGAACATCTTGACGTAGGTGTCTGCCTTGGAGCGGATGTCTTCTCCTTGCTCAACTAGGCCGGCAGCCTTGTAAGTGTCTGCAATCCAGATCAGGTAGTAAATATTCTTCTGGAGGTTTTCCCAAGAGAAAATCTCTCCGTCGTAAGGCTTGCTGAAAAGAGTTATGTGCTTGTAGGTTTCCTCAAGGAAGCGGTCTCCAAGATTCTTTCCCTTTTCAATTTCTCCGCAAGTCATATAGATTCCAACGGCATCCATAACAGCAAGGTCGTTGCCGGAAGAAATCAGAGATGTGTTAAGAGGGAAATTCTCCGCAGGCATAACAGTCTGCATCTTGTCCAGGATTTCTACTGCCTTTTGCGGCTCTTCTTTCAGGACAAGAGCCTTGGCATTCTGTGCCATCAAGTCTCTTACAGGAAGAAGGGCGTTGAAAGTAAGAATATTCTGGTAGTCAATATTTACAGGAGCGGCCAGAGACTCAAAGCGGTAGAGGTTCATTAGCCTGTCGTGCATCTCGTCAGCATCTACAGACTGGTCTATGAAATCGCTTCCGAGGCCGGTCTTGTTCTTGATTGGAACAAACTTGTATCCGTAGCCGTCGTACTCCAGATAATCCTTTATGCCTATGTTTATGTCTCCGCCTCTCTGGAGAACATACAGAGGACGGTCCCACTTGTAATTGGCAAGCAGGTCAAGCATCATCATAGATGTCTTGTCTATGCTGGTTACTCCGTCAGGAATGTCGAGCTGGATAGTGTCAGGAACCTTCTCTATGTCTTCAGGAGAAACTATGCCGTATTTGAGAACGTTTTCCTTGTTTACCGGAATTGTATAGTGGCGGCCTACTATGAGATTGTGGTTCTTGCCGTCTCCCATTCGGGCGGTCACTGAAGGATCTGCCAGAACCCTTATCAGCTCCTTGCCGGAAACAGGCTCCTTTACATAGTCCGCAACCGGAACAAAATCGTTCTTGCCATAATAATAGTCTTTCTTCTCCAGAGTGAACGGAACAGGATCGCTCTCGTACTGCTTGCATTTCATCTGATCTATGTACCAGTCTGTTCCAAGGAGTGACGTGTTCATTATACGGACATCTGTCCTGACTCCCTCAACCTCCTGGATGTACCACAGAGGGAAAGTATCGTTGTCTCCGTGGGTAACAAGTATGGCATTCGGGTCAAGGGCTATCAGATAGTTGTAGGCCATATCGTGGCAGGTGTATCTTCCGCTGCGGTCGTGGTCGTCCCAGGTCTGTGAAACCATCTGAACCGGAACCAGAAGGCAGAGTACAGAGGCCAAAGCCGCAGAGCCTGTCTTCTTGTTCTTGAACACTTTCTCAAGCATATCGCCGAGCCAGAGCACGGCAAAGCCGATCCAGATTGTGAAAGCATAGAAAGATCCTGCATAGGCGTAGTCTCTCTCTCTTGGCTGGTAAGGCGGCTGATTGAGGTAGAGAACCACGGCAATTCCAGTAAGGAAGAACAGCAGGAATGTTACCAGGGTGTTGCGCTTGTCGTGCCTCAGCTGGTAAAGCAGTCCAATGATGCCCAGAATCAGCGGAAGGAAATAGAAGTGGTTCTTTGCCCTGCTGTTTACTATGTAATCTGGACCTTCTGACTGGTCTCCAAGATGAGCTCTGTCTATGAAGCCGATTCCGCTTTCCCAGTTGCCCTTGTATATGTCTCCAGGAACGGTAGCGTGGAGGTCGTTCTGCCTTCCCACAAAGTTCCAGAAGAAATATCTCCAGTACATAAAGTTCAGCTGATAGCCAAAGAAATACTTGATCTCCGATCCGGCGTCTGGATCCTTGCCGCCGGTGTAGAGAGAATAGAACCTAGCGTAAGAAGAGCCGTCTGCTCCATTAGACCACATCCTTGGGAAGAGAACCTTCTTGCCGTAAACCGGCTGGGCCGGACCGTCGAGCTTCACGTATTTTCCAAGATTGCTGTCGTAGTTGTAGTAAGACGGAGTCTCAACGTCTGCAATCGGAGACTTGTAAGTCTGGCCGTAAAGCAACGGCTGGGAGCCGTACTGCTCTCTGTTCAGGTATCTTACCAGGGTGTAAGGATTGTCTGGCTGGTACTCGTTTGTAGGAGTGTTCACCGATGACCTTATGACCGTAACGGCAAACAGGGAGTAGCCGATTATGATGGCAAGAGTGCAGAGGAATACATTGTTCCAAAGAGCCTTGCCCGTCTTGTAGGAACGCCAGGCTCCCCAGAAGCACAAGCCTATAATCAGAAGCACGAAGAATGCCGCGCCGCTGTTCTTTGGCAGATGGAATCCGTTGACGAAAATCCTGTCTACAAAAGCGGAAAGCGCCGGAAGATAAGGTATGATTATCCAGTTGATAACAATCAGTATGAAGCAGGAAACAAAGAAAGCTTTCCAGGCTCCCCATCTGGTAACCTTGTATTTGCGGTAGTAGTACAGCATTCCCAGAGCCGGAATGGTAAGCAGGTTCAGAAGGTGGATTCCGATGGAAAGGCCCATTATGAAGGCAATGAACACCAGCCATCGGTTGGCGTAAGGCTCGTCCGCCCTCTCTTCCCACTTTAGCATAGCCCAGAATACCAGGGCCGTGGCAAGTGAACTCATTGCGTAAACCTCTCCTTCCACCGCAGAGAACCAGAACGTGTCAGACCAGCAATATGCCAAAGCTCCAACAACTCCGGCTCCTATTATCTTCATCGCAGAGGAAGAAAGTATACCTTCTGTATCAGCCAGAGTGCCCTTCTTTTCCATAAGGCGGCGGGCCAGATGCACAATGGTCAAGTACAGCAGCATTATGGTAAAGGCGGAACACATTGCGCTCATTGCATTTACTAGCATAGCCGCATGAGCTTTATCTGCAAATATGGTGAAGAAGCGTGCAATTACCTGAAATGTAGGGTTTCCTGGAGGGTGTCCCACTTCCAGCTTATAGGATGAAGCTATGAACTCGCCGCAGTCCCAGAAGCTGACCGTCGGCTCTATCGTGGAAAGGTATGTGAAAGACGCTATTGCCAGAACAGCCACCGCCACGATATTGTTGAGCTTGTTGAATTTCTTTATTTCCATTTTCCGGTTTGTTTCTTTGTATGAAAAGCAAAGATACAAAAAACTTGCACTTTCTTTCTCGCTGCGCTCGCAATGCACTATCTTTGCAGTCCAAAGTTTAAGTTATGGCAAAGAACGACTGGAAAAAGAGAGACGGGGTTGTATTTTCCACCAATCCCGACTTCAAATACGACTCCCAAGACACGGAGGAAGAGACTCAGACCCTTCCGGCTGAAAAACAAAAGCTTATTGTCTGCATAGACCGCAGCGGACGGGCTGGAAAGCAGGTTACCCTGGTCAAGGGTTTTGTTGGCAGCGATGATGACCTTGAGGCTCTGGGAAAGAAGCTCAAGACAAAGTGCGGCGTGGGAGGAAGCGTAAAGGACGGGGATATCATTATCCAGGGAGATTTTAGAGACAAGATTACCGCCCTTCTGGTTCAGGACGGATACAAAGCCAAGAGAGGCAATTAAGGCTATGGTGGACAGGTATGCCGATATGGCCATCGTTATTGTTCTGGTGGTGTTCTTTTTGGCCGCCACGGAAAGAATTCTGGAGGGACTGTTTCGTGCCTTCCATTCGTTCTTTCTTCTGGGGCGGCAGGAAGAGGTGGACGATGAACTCACCCTTAGATCTTCCAGGAATATTACCGCGATGTTCATTTTTCCGGCAGCCCTTTTCACCGTGTCTCCAAGTCCAAAGATTTTTGCCTTCCTGCTGATTGGAAGCATAGTCTATCTTGCGGTAAAATATGGCTTTATGGCTGTTCTGGATTACGTCAACAGAACAGATGCCTTCAAGTTTATAGGCAGAATGAGCATAAATTACCTTATCTGCGCCTCGGCGATACTATTTTTAGGCAGGATAAACCTCTGGTTTGCAACCCTGTGCGCCATACCTGCCATTATGTATCTCATTATGGAAGCCAAGGTGATTTTCAAAAACAATTTTTCTGTTTTTTTCTACATTTTGTACCTTTGCACCCTCGAACTGCTACCCGCGGTTCTGCTGTTTAGATTATTTGTGTAATGAAGATAAGCAAGATACTCATAGCGCAGCCTGGCGTTGCCAGCGCAAATCCGCACTATGCAAATCTGATAAAGAAATACGGAGTGGATATTGAATTCCACCCTTTCTTCAGTATGGTTCCCCTGACTCTGAGGGAATTCAGGACACAGAAAGTGAACATTCCGGACTACACCGCCATAGTGTTCACATCCAAGGGAACTATAGACGCATTCTTCCAGCTTTGTGCCGAGCAAAGAATCAAGATTCCGGATTCACAGAAATATTTCTGCACTTCCGAAAGCCTTTCATATTATCTGCAGAAGCACATCATCTACCGCAAGAGGAAAATTTTCTTCGGCGACGGAACCTTTGCTTCCGTGGTAAGGTTGGCCAAGGCAGACAAGCACAAGAACGAGAAGATACTAATAGCCTCTCCGGACCACATCTATCCTGAGTGGATACAGATGTTCAAGGAAGCTAACCTGAAATTTGCTCCGGCTGTGGTGGCAAAGTTCGTGGACAATGACCTGAAAAATCTCAAGCTCAGCGATTATCAGATTATCGCTTTCTACAACGCCTTGGACATAACTTCCCTGAAGAACAACTTCCCGGATTACAAGCAGAAAGACACCAGGTTCATAGCGTTTGGAGCAGGAATCCGCAAGGCTATGAAAGAGGCCGGAATGACCTATGCCATAGGAGGCCCTACCCCAGAGTTCCCTTCTCTGGCAAACGCGCTGGAGCAGCTGATCATAAATCCTGATTTCCAGCAGGAACAGCCAAAGGAACCTAAGAAAGAAGTCAAGAAAGAAACTAAGAAGGCTCCGGCAAAGAAGGCTGTAGTGAAAAAGCCAGCCGTAAAGAAAGCTTCACCAGCAAAAAAAGTGGCTCCGGCAAAGAAGGCTGTAGTGAAAAAGCCAGCCGCAAAGAAAGCAGCACCTGCAAAGAAGACAGTTCCTGCAAAGAAGACCGCAGGCAAGAAATAAATGCCAGACTCCGCCCCTAAGACATTCAAGAAAAATGAAAGGCTTAAGTCCAGGAAAGCTATCCTCAGACTTATGTCCAGGGGTCGCCGTGCAGAAGCTTATCCTCTGGTTGCAAAATACTCTTTCAATCCCCAGGAAACAGATTCGGCAAACAAGATAATGGTGGTAGCTCCCAAGAAGCTTTTCAAGAAAGCAGTAGACCGCAACTTACTGAAACGCCGGATGAGAGAGGCCTATAGGCTGAACAAGGAGATTCTTCCACCTTGCCGCGCGCACATAAGCTTTAATTGGATGGCAAAGGAAAAGCTTCCGTTCTCCCAGGTTCAGGAAGCAGTTGTGGCAATACTCAAAACCATCGCTGAGAACTCTCCTGAAGAAGGTGAGAAAAAAGAAGAGGCTCCGGCGGAAAAACCTTCCGGAAGCTTCAAGTCAATCGTAAAGAAAATCCTGATTTTTCCTTTTGTGATTCTGATAAAATTCTATCAGGTTTGCATATCCCCGCTAAAGCCGGCAACCTGCCGCTTTACTCCAACCTGCTCCCAGTATGCCGTGGAAGCTTTCAAGAAATACGGGCCGTTGAAAGGATTCTGGCTTTCGACAAAACGCATACTCAGATGCCACCCCTGGGGAGGGCATGGCTATGATCCCGTTCCGTAAATATTTCTAGAATTCAGAGCCGTAGAAACGGCGGTAGATAGGACCGCGATTGTCGAATTCTCTTGAGAGTGAATCCAGGTCGTCCGTAGGAATGTCTTCCAGTGCCAGCATAATCAAGCCGTCAACACAATAGTTAAAGTCTGGATCCACATTGTAGTCTATGAGCTTGGACCCCATCTTTATGTATTTCTTGAGAAGAGGCGGAAGACGGTACTGCCCGCCGCTCATTCTCAGAAGATACCTGTCAAACATTTCAAGGTTGGTGGTCTTGCCAAAGAGCAAGGTATCCGGATCTACCCTTCCGAAATCAGGAACGAAAGGAGTCTTTGGGCTAGTCATTCCCTCAAATTGCGGCGTGTTGTGGAACTTTTTCAGGTAATGAATCATCACGCTCCTGTAAAGCATAGGGTACCAAGAACTTATACTCACCGGACCAATAAGGTACTTGTATTCCGGATATTTCATGAGCAAATAGAAAAGCCCCTTGATCAGAAGCATCAGCGCAAGCGTGTCTTTCTGGTGGTTTACGCAGACAAAGCTGCGGCCCAATTCCACGCACTGCTCAAGAACCGGGGCGAATTTGTCTGAGTACCTGAAGAGGGTATCTGCATAGAATCCGTGAATTCCCTTGTCGCGGAGAATGTCATAGCCCAATCCTGTTCTGTATGCGCCTACAAGGTCTTTGTTTTCGTTGTCCCACAAAACCAGATGCTTGTAGTATATGTCGTAAGGGTCTGTGTCTACAGAGTTGTTGGTTCCTTCTCCCACCGCGCGGAACGCTTCTTCTCTTTTGACGGCTATTTCGTGCATTAGATTAGGAATGCGCTCATAGTCAAACAGATAGCAGGAAAGCGTGCCCACGTCAAACAGATGGGCCTCTTTGTTATCTTCCAGTTCCTTGAGAAGAACATCCGTTGCAACTGCAGAAGCCATAGGGGTGGTGTAAACGCTCTCGTCTTTTTCTACCGTATCAGCCTCAAGCATATAAGAGCGGCTTCTAAGGAACTTGGCTACTATTCTGTCTTCCGGGAATTTTTCAAGTTCGGCGTGCTGGATAAGGGAGCCAACCCTGACTTTAATTTCCTTGCCCTTCTTGTCAAATATCTCTCCCGTAAAACGCAAATCGCTGAGCTTATTGCTTATTCTTCCAAGCCACTGGAAATACTTTGAGTTATTGCCGTGGAAATACATAGGCACAACCGGGCATTTTGAGCGGCGGATCTGGCGGCAGATGTAGGTTATCCATTCCGCGTCTTCCACAACTTTTCCCTGGGTGTTCCAGCTTGAGACTTCTCCCGCAGGGAATATCAGCAGAGCCCCGCCTTTCTGCAGGTGCTCTTCTGCCTGCCTGAGTCCGGAAATGGTTGGAGCCGTGAACTTTCCAAAGCCGTAGGTGGTGTTAATCGGAATGAAGTAATCTGCAACGTTCGGTATCTTGGAAAGGATGAAGTTTGTCAGAATCTTGACATCCGGCCTGATTTTTCCCAGAATGCTGAGAGCGGCTATTCCGTCCAGGCCTCCGAATGGGTGGTTTGCAGTCAGCACTACTCCTCCCTCTTTTGGAATGGATTCTACCGCAGGAGCATTTACGTCTAGCGTAATTTCCAGACACTCAAGCAGTTTATCTGCAAACTCAACACCATTGTAATCGGCCAGGCGGGCGTAAAGTTCGTTGAGCTTGTCAAAGCCGGCTATCTTCATTCCCATAGCCGCAACCAGATTTCCTGGAAGCCCCGGAATGTTGAGAGACTTCTTAAGCTCGTTTTTATTGATTACTTTTGCACACATCGCCTGAAAAATATGCCTATCAAAGACAAAGATATAATAAAAAAAGAGATTATTTCCATACTTCCCCAGCAACCCGGCGTCTACCAGTTCCTGGACGAGGGCGGAAAAGTCATATATGTAGGCAAGGCCAAGAATCTGAAAAAGAGGGTGAGCTCATACTTTGTCTCTCCAGACAGGCTAAATGCCAAGACAAAGGTTCTGGTAGAGAAAATCGCCGATGTAAAATACACGGTGGTGGAAAACGAGCAGGATGCATTCCTCCTGGAAAACAACCTGATAAAGGAAAGCCAGCCGCGCTACAACATTCTTCTTAAAGACAGCAAGACATACCCGTGGATCTGCATCAAGAACGAGCCGTTCCCGAGGGTTTTCATAACCAGAAAACTGGAAAGAGACGGGTCTTCATATTTTGGCCCGTACAGCTCAGCGGCATATGCCCACAGCCTTGTGGATATGTTCCACTCAATGTTCAGGCTGAGAACCTGTTCTCTCAAACTCAATAAAGAAGACATAGCAAAGGGCAAATTCAAGGAGTGCCTCAACTTCCACATCGGCAAATGCGACGCCCCGTGCGTGGGGAAAATCGCTGAGATTGATTACAACGAAAACATAGAGGCCGTAAAGAGCATTCTCAAGGGAAACTCTTCTCAGATGATAAGGCTCTTCAAAGACAAGATGACAGAGGCGGCGTCCAAGATGGAGTTTGAACTAGCCCAGGCCTACAAGGAGAGGATGCAGCTTCTTTCCGCCCATTATAACAAGTCTCTGATAGTCCAGCCAACACTTGCAAACATAGACGTTTTCTCCATAGTCTTCACAGACAGCGTAAAGAAAACGGAGGGCAAAGGTTCAGCCTTCGGAAACTATTTCCGCGTAACCAACGGCTGCATAACCAGAGTCCTGAACCTTGAACTCAAAACCCAGACGGACCTTTCAGAAGAAGACACGGGAAAAAAGGAAATCCTCACCCATTTTATGCTGAGCGTTTACAATATCCTCAGCGATGCAGATGAAAAGCCTTGCAAGGAAGTGCTGGTGCCATTCCTTCCGAAAGAGGGTATCCTTTCTTCTGACCACAACATACACGTTCCGCTGAAGGGCGACAAGCTTTCATTGCTGGAACTTTCCACCAAGAACGCCAAGGAGTTCATGCTTCAGGCCCTCAAGCAGGAAGCCCTCAAGAACCCTGAAGAAAAGAAGAGCATAGGCGTTGAGATGCTCAAGAGAGACCTTCACCTGAAAGAGTATCCTATTCACATAGAGTGCTTCGATAATTCCAACATCCAGGGAACTGATCCGGTTGCTTCCTGCGTGGTATTCCGCAACGGAAAGCCTTCCAAGAAAGACTACCGCAAATTCAACATCAAGACCGTTGTCGGCGCCAACGACTTTGCCTCTATGTATGAGGTTGTATATCGCCGATATTCCAGACTGATGGAAGAAAACAGGGAAGACCTTCCTCAGCTTGTTGTTGTGGATGGCGGAAGGGGCCAGCTGGACTTTGCCCACCAGGCTCTCAAAGATCTCGGCCTGGAAAAGGACATCCCTATCATAGGCATAGCCAAGCGTCTGGAGGAACTGATCCGCCCTGGCGATCCTAACCCGCTCTTCTTGGACAAGAATTCCCCGAGCCTGAAGATAATTATGCAGCTCAGAGACGAGGCTCACCGATTCGGCATCACTTTCCACCGCAGCCTGAGGCTCAAGCGCCAGACAAAATCCGAGCTAAAGGAAATCAAAGGCATCGGAGACGCCACTTCAAAGAAGCTTCTTCAGCATTTCAAGAGCGTGGAAAGAATCAAAAAAGCCTCAGAAGCGGAACTCGCCGCCATAATCGGCAAATCTGCCGCAAAAAAGGTGTTCACCTACTTCAACAAACACAAATAAGTCTAAAATATTACACTTTTTCTTTGCAAATAAGATCTATTTTGCTATTTTTGCCACATAAAGTATAATATTTTAGACAAATGAACCTGGCTTCAACAATAAAATCGCGGAGAAAGGCTTTAGGCATTTCCCAAAACGATCTGGCGGAAATGGCGGGAGTGTCTTTGGCTACGGTTAAGAATCTGGAACGGGGGAAATGCAACCCTTCCTATGAAAACCTTATAAAGATTCTGGACGTGCTAGGGCTTGAAATGGAGTTTCGGGTAAAGAGTCCGTTCTATAACCCAAACAATTGAATATGAGACAGCTTGCCGTATATTTAAATAACAGGTTTGCGGGTATCCTTACGGAAAAAGCCCCTGGAAAGGGATATTCCTTTTCCTATGATTCAGATTACATACAGGCCGGTGCAAATCCGATATCCGTTAATTTTCCGTTGAGAAAAGAAGCCTATGAGTCAGACGATTTGTTTCCGTTTTTCATAAACCTTCTTCCCGAGGGGGCCAACAGGAAAACTGTTTGCCGCTTCTACAAAATAGACGAAAACGATTATTTCGGCCTTCTTGATTTCTTTGCCGGAAAAGATATCATCGGAGCCGTAAACCTCAGAAAAATCCAACCATGAAAAAAGATTTGTTTGGTGGAAAGAAAGTGTCTCCTTTTCTGGATTTCAGTTTTTCAGACCGGAAAAAGAACTCGGAATATCCCGTTTCCGCAGGAAGGATTTCCATTTCCGGCGTTCAGGAAAAGTTTGGAGCCGTTGTAGAAAAAGGAAAAATCCGTCTCTGCCAGGAAGGGGAGCAATCTACATACATACTCAAGCCGGCACCTTGGGACAACAGTTTGTCAAACCGCAATTATCTTCCGGTAAACGAGTTCCTTACAATGCAGATTGCATCTTTGGTGTACGGCATTAAAACCGCCACGTGCGGCTTGTGCTTTTCAAAAGAAGGACACGGCATCTACATCACAAAGCGTTTTGACATTCTTCCGGACGGGACAAAATGCGAGATGGAAGACATGGCTTCCATTCTTAACAGAAGCGAGATGGATGGCGGGTCCTTTTTCAAGTACAGTGGGTGTTACGAAGATATTGCCAGAGTCATCAAGAACACCGTTTCCGCGTGGAGCGTTGATCTTGAGATTTTCTTTAACCAGGTGGTTTTCAATTACATTTATGGCAACTCAGACGCCCATCTCAAGAATTTCTCAATTATCCGAATCGCTGAGGATTACCGCCTTGCTCCCTCATACGACCTTTTAAACACCACCTTGCATATCGCCGGAGATGATTTTGCCCTAAACGGGGGATTGTCTCCAAGCATTCTCAAAAGTGACGCTTACCAGACAACCGGACACCCTTGCAGGCTGGATTTTGAGCGGTTTGGCCTGCAAATTGGGCTAAAGCCGCGGCGTATAGAAAGAATCCTTGCACCTTACGCTTCAATTCCGGACTCAGTTATTGAGCTGGTCAACGGTTCTATGCTCAGCGATAAACTCAAAAGAACCTATCTCCGCATCGTCAAGGAAAGGACTGCCCGGTTTAACAGAGGTTGAGGTGTTCTCCCGCTTTTCCTCAAGCGGGAACCCCTTCTGACACGCTCCGGGGCCATATGTCTCAAATCTTTTTACGATTTGAGACATATTTTTATCTATAGTGAGTCGGAGCGGGAAATAACTCCTGTCTAATTTTGAATAGAATATTCAAAAATCTAAAAGCATATAAACATGAAAAAGATTGAAAAACGTTTTTATGAAGCGCCGTCGTCAAGGGTTTACGAGGTGGCACAACAAGGTGTGCTCTGCCAAAGTGGAAACACAGAAGGTTACCAAAATGGAGAAGAATATGATGACGATGATTTCACTTCAAACTAGGAGGAACGGAGGAACTGCCATGAAAAAGATACTTGCAATTATTCTCGCGATTAGCGCGGGATTGTTTGTTTCCTGCACCCAGGAAGACAATATCGAGACAAAACCAGAAGTTGAAGTCTCCAAGGGACCGGTTTTCACCGCCACCACCGAACCGACTACCAAGATAGCTCTGGAAAAGGAAGGCGACACCTACAAAGTCTTATGGCGCAGCGGAGACATGATTGCCGTAAGAAATTACGTTTTTGGAACTCCACCTGTAGGATTCTACACTACGACCAGCAACACGTCCCATGGTGATTTCACCTACCACAGCGGAACCGAGTTGACAACCGGGTCTTACTATGCTTTTTATCCCGCAGAATACTGGAGTGAACAAAATGCGGCATATCCGATTACCCAGAATTACACCCCTGGAGTTATTAAGGCTCCTATGTTTGCATACAGCACTACCACAAATCTTCAGTTCAAGAATAT
>JAEEGH010004842.1_pt1 | contig 34269 bp, 35 predicted proteins | sample 9134181 | NCBI WGS metagenome assembly JAEEGH01 (sample SAMN16246544, study PRJNA631951) | gut metagenome | biome: gut microbiome; feature: rumen; material: DP-attached | host: Bos | place: Iran: Karaj | collected 2018-10
GGCCGTATGCTGAATTCTTCGGCAAGGTTACGCTTCCGGATGGAACGGAGGTGGAGAGGTTCCGGGAAGTGGATTCATTATAATAAATAGTGAGAGTATGACTAATCAAGAATTAATTAGAGAAGCCATAGATAAGGGCCCACAACCTATATATAAGTTGTTCGACAACGAAAGAGTAGCAACAGTTCTTTCAAAAGTCACGCTTGAGAAAACCCCCTACCACAACACAGAATCAGAAAAATCGCTAAGTATTCATTGCGATGATAAGCATAAGGGAGATGATCTTGCTCGTATTTTTGGATTGGACCGTAACGTCTTTAATCCAAAGTATAATGACGCCATTTCAGGAGATGGTCAAGAAGCAAGGAGAATCAGGACCATTCACGCATCATCTTTGATTAGTTTGCTCTGCTTCTATTGGGTCTCTGAAACTCGACCTTTATCTCTGGATTTGGATGGCAGGGCGGTCACTTTTACAAAGTCTGCTTTTGAGGTCAAGAACGACATTGCAGGTAGTATTCACCCATCTAATATCGATGTCGTCTTATTTGGAAAAGAATTGGTCACTGGCAAGCCTACCGTGCTATTCCTTGAGTCAAAGTTTTCTGAATATTTGAATTGGGGTCGATATTCTGGAATATCTAACGATGTCTACGAAGATACTTACAAGCAGCTCAGCAGCGGCCGTTATTTGGACAGAATGGGACTAAAGTACATAGTTTCAGCTAAAGATCACTCCTGTTCTGATCTTTCATCTATCAATGGGCGTACATATCATTATGCAGCCGGCATCAAGCAGATGGTGTCTCATTACCTTGGCGTAAAGACTGTCATAGAGACAGGACTATACAAAGACGCCGACGTTTACCTTGGAGAAATCCTCTATGTATTTCCCGAATCCATTGACCCGGATCACAAAAAGATTAAGGACTATACAAAGCTATACGATGTCTTAGCCCAAGGACTTAACGACCTTTCCGAATCCAAATTCAAGATTCTACATCATTGCTTCACCTACCAAGGTGTATTCAAGAATAACAAACTTGACGCAACGGTTAGAGATTTTTATTCCCTTTGAATATGAGCGAAGAACCATCAGAGAGCAACAATAGCGGCGTCTGGAAAGTCGTCATCGGCCTTATCGTGGTTGTGGCCGGTTTTACGCTAGCCATCGTCAAAGATGAAGATCTGTGGGCTCTTGGATCATGCATTCTTATCGGCATCGTATCCAGCATTCACTGGGATAGCGATGATAAGCGGGAAATTAAAGCTGGAAGCGGGCTTGTGACGGCCTTGTCGCTTTTCTTCCTTTGGATGGCCGTCAAATTCATCATAGCTTCAGCCTAATTCCTATTATGCACAATATTCACGTCACACCTCCACCCGTAAAAGAAAAAAAGCAGACGCTGACGATCGATGAGGTTGTAATGGTCCTTCGCGAGAACGGCATTACACCGATTAGCGTCGATACCGATGGCCCTGTACGAGTTGATTTTACCTACGATGATGTTTATTATATGATAAGCCTGGGGGGTTCCCCGTTCATTTCTATCACCTTGCCTAACCTTCTTTATTCAGAAGAACAAAACGTTGAACTCATGAAGGATGCGGCACTATATGTTTCCTCACGTATTGATGGTCCTTGTGTATTTATTCTCCCTGAAGATCATTTGTGGGTGGTAGAATACGATTATTTAGTAGACTCCCGTCGTTGCCTCCAAAAGCATCTTCTGTATATTTTGGACACGTTGAATGATGTCGGAAAGTACTTCTTTGAGTATTATCTGAAACTCCAATCAAAGAGTGACGAACCCGATCCCAAAGATTTCAACAATAATTTGTCAGAGGAAGAAGCATCGTAATACAACACATACTACAATTCTCCGAGAAGTTTCATTTTTGCGGAATGTAGAGAAGCTCTATTCTTACATTCCTCCAAAAGGGACTCGGCTCGCCCCCGGGGCAAACTCAGTTGCATTTTATAAATCAAATCATTAAGATATTCTCTAAACAACGAAGAGCAGTTTACCAGGTATTCATAATCAGAACCTACTGGAGGAAATCCGCTTCCTGAGTTACCTGTGTTAAGAGAGATTGTATAGGTATTCTTATTATACGTTATGCTAAAAGTACGTGAGCCATAAAGTAGTTTAGTGCTTGTCTTAAAGAAATAACGATTTTCCAGAACATTAACATGCTGCCTTAACCCCTGAACCACCCTTATGAAATCAATACACTCCGAAAGAACAATAGGCCATTTCTCCAAATTCTGAGGTGCTTCAAACTTGATCCTTTTATCAGTCATTGTCCACATCAGGGAAATAGTATCTTCAGGAGTGTCCCATAGAATAATGTCACCGACTGCGGTATCTGCCAACCCAATGGTTGTAAGTATCTCATCCTCTTTCTCACCCCACGGAATAATCCCAACGTCGACCACTTGCGGTGTTCCACCTTTCAGCAATGTCACTTTTTTTGTTATACTCTTGACCCTTCCACCCCGCCAAATCAATTCTTTTACTCTCGCCTCCATGTTTCCCAATCCAAACCAGCCAGGCATTATAGGGTTTCCGTAAGCATCTTTGAGCAGAAAATAATTGAGACATATCCAAGAAATACTCTTTTTCCCATCACGAATTTTTTCACATGCGGCATAATAATTATACCCGCTGTTACTCCTGTTCTTTTGCTTCTTAATTATCGTGCGGGAATAAAAAATATATTCCTCATTTGCCCTAATACAATAAGTACCAGGATACTCACATACTATTTCCTCGTCCGGCAAGGCTCTTAATTCATCTTCTCCAACCAAAAAGGCCGGATTATTGTGCTCTCCGAAGAGCGGGACAACGTTATTCTCTGTTATTCGAACGATATTTTTCATGGGAGTATTGTATTGAGGGATTCATTCTCTGCCAGCCACTTTTTCGCCTCGCCCCAGGTGCCACTGAACTCACTGCCGCCTTTGATGATGATATCCACCTCTTCGTCATCGGAGCGGTTTTCATCTTCCATGCTCGCACCCTTCACTTTCCGCTCGAACCAGCCGCATTTGAACGGTCGCTTTCCACTCAACTCATCATTGATTTCTGTTACGGCTTTAACATATATATCCCCCAGACAGCGGTCAATCTGGCTGGATTCAGGCGGGGTTTGAGTTGTATTCTTTTCGTCCATAGTGGATAGCTTTACGGAATATCAAAATCTAACGAGCACAGGCCGACCATTCTCAATGCACGGTCTTTTTCGTCTTCGGTCAAGTCTTCTATGCTCTTGTTCAGTTCCTTGGCCAACTTCTCACGGCCTTCCTGAATGATTGCTTCGGGATCTATAGTAGTATACATGGCGCTTACGCTCTCTGTGCAATTGCAAATTTACAAAAAACTGCGTACCTTCGTGATAATCGTAAGTCACTATCATGGAAGTTACTATCTTCAAGAATCTTCATGCTGCGAAGCCTCAACGGACTCCGCTGGAGAAGATTGTGGAGATGATCAAGACGAGTCCTTTGCTGAAGGAATACACACTGGAGGCCAGGCGTCTGTATGCGGCCGGCGAAAAAGAGAAGGGAGATTCCATCAAGAAGAACCTGTTGCCGGCATTCGCGCCTGCCGGATATCTGCTGGACGGTAAAGGCCGTGACAATCTTATTGGCCTGACGGGACTCTGCTTCATTGACATCGACCATGTGGATGAAGACCATGTAAAGACATCGATGGCCTTGCTAAGAGAAGATGAGCATGTCCTGCTGGCTGCCCGGTCTATTTCCGGCAAGGGCCTGCATATTCTGGTGCCATATTCCCTATGGAAAGAAGACCCGACCGCCCCTCTTCCTGCAACACCCGGCAAGATGAACCAGACCTACGGGTCGGTATTCAAGTCAACGGCGACACGATATCGAGAATTGCTGGGCCTTCCGATAGACAAGGTCGCAGGGAACGCCGAGCGCCTGTGTCTGGTTTCTTATGACGCTGATGCCTGGTATAACCCGACGGCCATCCCCATCGTTTACCAATACGTGTTTCAGAAATCTGGGAAGAAACCAAAAAGCTATGCTGTGCATGAGGGATAGCGGCCAACGGCCCTTCCCTAAAAACATTTGAGATAACCCCGGACGTTTCTACCAGATATTCTCCGTAAAATCAATCTGCTCGCCCCTGGCCTCAATCTCTCTCATCTCCTGCAGAAGGTGCCGTTCGTAGTCGTTCTGCGGGATGCGAGAACCAGCATGCAGTTTCAGCATCACGGTATAGTAGTCCAGATCCGGCGAATTGCAGTAGGCTTCGTAGGATTCATAGACTTTGCCGTCGACATCGGTATAAGGACCTTTTCTCATATCAAATCTTCTTTTCGGGTTCTATTTCCGGCAAAACTTGAAGTGGATCACGAGCCAAATGGTCCTCTGCTTCATAAGCTGCACTCAGATTTTTCGTTTACTGAGATGATGGAATCCTTGCAGAATTCCGAATAACTGTCTTCACCGACGCGGTACGGCGGGCAGCCAACGGCAAATGTATCAGGACTTTCACTCAACTCCTTCATGAACTCTTCATGCCATGGCACATCGTTCCTGAACATGAATACGTACCCTTTCTCACCACTAAAATCGCTTTTCTGAACAGGGACATTATAGCGGCGGAATATGTCCAGTACGGACTCTAGCGAACCTGTCAAGATAAATGAGCAACGGTTATAGAGCGGATAATGCCCCTCCGGAACTTTGTCCCTATTGATCAAGTCACAGTCTTCCGGGCGTTCATCCATCGACCAATACTTGTAGCCGTCCAGGTAGAAATAGTAGTAGGTCTTGCCGTAGAATTGGCCTGGTGTGCTGTGTTCCTTGATGTACCGGGCGAACCATAAGAAGTCCTCCACATCGCCCTTATCCTTCCGGAGACAATACCAATGGGGAATTTGCGGCATTGTCTTCGCGAAATGCCATTCGTGCGTGTCGATAAAGGCACGGACGCGGGCAAGGTCATGGGCGGTTTCTGGTGTGGATGGAACGGGCATGATGTGTAACTATTGGTATCAAGTCAACTGCTTCATGAAACATTGTCGAGGACTTCCTCCTGCAACGATGAAACAGCTTCCAAGAGTTGTTTTTCGTGCATGCTCATTTGGGAGCGAAAATCGTCGTAATTTGCAACGGCATGAGCTACAGGGAGGCTAATCAGGAACATTTCTCCGCCGTAGCCATGCAGTGTTTCCCTTTCAATGGTCACGGCGGAACCGCCGGGCACGAGGAAGCCACCCGTGTTGAGCTTGCGGATGTACATATAGGAAATGACCTGGGCCAGATCTTCTCTGCTAATGCCGGTAAGGCTGCATTCATTATAGCGCTTATACTTGGCATCGAGGACCATGTGATCGTTGTAGAAGTCGGGGTATCGCGGTGCCCGGCGTGGTGTGAAGAGGTGGATGGCGCCCCGGCTCAGCTTGTTTTCCGGGTGGTTGAAACCCAATCCGCCAAGGAGTGTGTTCAAGTATTCTTCCCAAAGCCATGAGCCGTCGAAAAGGACGCCATATACGGTGTCATCGTCTTCGCCATATTTGATTTCCTCCTGCCGCAGAATCTGGATGCAGAGCCTCCTCAACGGCTCATACTCCGAGTAGTATGGGTGTATTTTGGCGCGAAGGTTCTTGTTGATGATTCTTTCGCGGTCGCGCTTCTCGTAAGCCGGTGTGGCGTCGATCACAAGCGAGACATCGGCTTTGGTTTCTTCGTCACGAGAAAGGATGCCTGGGCCGAATTCCTTTGTCCGGATGTATTCGATTGTGTGACGGACTATCTCCATGAGGGCATTGTCAGCCGTGTGTTCCCTGGTTTTATACGCCACGTTGCCAGTGAAGGGAATGTTGAGGCGGATGTGCCTGGACAAATCCAATACGCCACGTATTTTGTCGTCGTTGTGGCTTTGCGTGACGTACTCTTTATACAGACCTTGGGACAAGGCTCTTTTCAGGAAGAACGGGAACAGGAAAAGGACGAAGTCGAATACCGATTCGGCATCCGTGCTGTGGGGCAGGTCGAACAGGTTTACCGAAAAGACTTTCTCCAGCAGGTAGTGCATGAAATAGTCGTCCTCCCCCTCATCGAAGCGTGAACGGATGCGGAGGTTTGTTCCTCGGCATCCAACAAAGCCCATCAAGTTGCCTGTCGATACTTTTCTGTCCTGAATATCCAAGATCGTGCTGTCGCCAATCTTGTCGCCATACAAGTCCAGACTATCCGGAAACACCAAGAGAGACATGCCTCCTTCATCCCGGTCACAGAGATTCTTGACTGTATGACCGGCAATCAATGAGAGGTCGTCCCACTGCTCGTCGGTGAGCGTGAGTCGTTTCTCCCGGGCATTGTCTGGTATGATAACGGGGGCGGACATTTGCGATTACGCTTCCTTGTATTGGTCGAACGCTTCTTTGAGCATGGCAAGTTTCTCTTCGATGCCACGGGTACCACGGAGATACTCCGTCAAGATGCCCAGAATATGGTACTCCCATAGTTGCTCGAAATCTCCGTCGTATTGTTCCAGTTTCAGGAAGTAGGCCGGTCCGATGTCGTAGGCGCTGGTAAGTCCGATATGCTTGTCCTTCAGGGCGGCATTCAACGCAGACATGCAACGTTTGGCAGCATCGCTCCACTGAGGGACCTTAGCTTCAAGCATGGCGATACGGTCTTCTGCTTTTACCTCAACCCAAGCAAAACGGCGACGGATGGCAAAATCCATGCTTTCCACGCCCCGGTCGATGTCGTTCATGGTGCCGATGACATAGACATTTTCGGGGACGAAGAAACCTTTGTAGAAAGGATCGCCCGGCTCGACCATATTCTGGTACTGGGTCTTGACACGGCCCTTCTCGCCGCGATAATTTGGCTCGATGGCGAAGAAAAGCTCACCGAAGATCTTGGACAATTCACCGCGGTTGATTTCATCGATGATGAAGACGCGATTCTTTGGACCAGCTACTTTCCCTTCTACATAGCCATACTCTTTTTTCAATAGATTCTTGACGCCCACATAGTAGCCTTTCCAATATATCTGATTGTCACAGTCAAGGATGCGCTCCTTCGTCAGCGTGCCGTTCTTTTTATATTCTGGCGCATCGGGATTCATTGTAGGCATGTCAGTCTCAAGCTCCCGGGGGCTTGTATAAAGGTCGAGGTTGCCTTTACTGTTGACCATGATACCGAAAGAGGCGGAATCAACGATGCCCGACTTGATGATACGGGGCTCCGTGTAGGCAGAGAGGTCCCGGATCAGCTTTTCGTATGCAGCATCGAACGAGCTCGCGTCAACAGAGGTGAGTGCATCTGCGCAGAACTGCTTGAAAACGCCGTTCACCCTTTCGAACGTGCTGTCATCGGTCGGACGAAGGCCCTCAACGAAGTCGGTGTAATCGTAGGAAGGATGGAATTGGACGAAGCCCGGATTATCGTCACCCAATGCTTCTGCTATTTTCTTGGCAAGATAGGTTTTCCCTGTTCCCGGCGCTCCGGTCAGAACGAGATTATGATTGGCGAGAAGAAGGGTTGTATATTTATCCATGTTGTCGTTGTTTTCGTTGAGGTTGAGGTTTTCATATAGGTACCAGGCGAGAAGGCCTTGATGCAATGGTTCTTTGAACGCTACTTTCTCTTTGAAATAGGCCATCAGGGCCATGTTGTCTTCAAGCCAATGGCCTGTAGATTCTGGTAAGCTCTGGTCAACAGACCTGACCCTTTCGTACAGGTCTTTGAACTTGCTATCGGTTATGGTTGTCGTGAGCAACTGCGGGAAAAGGGCTGCCCATAATCGGTGAAAAGCAGCAGGATGATTCTTGGTCAAGGCTGATTGCATCAGCTGCCTCATCGCATCATAATCTTCACGGGATATGCTTCCATCGGCGATGTTACGCTGGAAGATTTCATACATCTGCGGCCAAAGCGGAAGGATCTTCTCATATTCCGAGTTTGAGTATTTTCCTTGAAGATTGGAGGAGATTCCATTCTCGTATGCCCGGATGAAATAGTCTTTGGTTTCCTCATCGACATCCTCGGCCGTCATACCCTCTGAAAACATTCCCAGGAATCTTTCGACACTTTTCTTGTATTCGGGATACCATCTCTCGTACACCCAGTGCTTTGACCTGATTGCCTCATCGTAGATTCGCTGGAGCCAGTTTTTGGGATGACTATTCTTCATGTACTCAGACATCTGCCATAAAACATCCTGGGCGTTTAATAGCGAGCTCCAAAAATACGGGGCCGTCTCCTGATGAAGCTTATTCTGCAGCTCAGAGTCTGCTTCTTCTAACGGTGTAATGGCTTTCAGCAGGTCTAAGAAATGAGGATATTTCTGGCCAGGATATTTGGTGGGTATTCCCAAATACTTGCAATATGCTTCGTAGATGGTGCTGGTATAAGGAGTATATGTTTGAGGGTCGCAACACGCAAGGAATGCAGCCGCCGTACGTTCGTTGCCGAAAGATGATAAGCCTTTGGGGGTGATGTCCTGGGCGGCTGAGATAAACTCTTGGACTCTGACATCCAGGGACTTTTCCTGACGCAACAGGTCGAACACCCCGAAAACCTTTTCAGGAGCGCTATCAAGCAAGGAAACCAATGTGGCACCGACATGCGCCCTCTCCAGAAAATTACATTCCTTCGTCACCAGTTTCCGTACAATAATTTCTGTACTTTGCCCCTGTACGGATGAGATTAGTTTCCACTTGTAGAGCTCATCGCTACGTGAATTGTCGAGGCCTTCTGAGAGTACCGGCCCGCGATAGGCGGCCAGCAATTTGCTGATAAGAAAACGACGAAGGGCAGCTATCAACTCCGGCCGCAAGTTCCACTCGAAGCGTCCACCTCTCAACTGACGCCCGGTCATGGTGATTGGCCAATAGGAATCGTCGGAACTGTTATCAGATTCGATGCGGAAATCCTTTCCGGAGAACTTCTGTGCGAATTTTCCCAAATGCTGGACAAGCATATTGACGGCACTGTCGCTCATCGAATACTCCTTGCCGATCTGGCTGCAGGTTGCCTTATTCCCCGGTTGAGTGAGGAACATCCGCAGTACATCCAACTGCCGGCGGCGTTGAGGAACATCGAGTGCCTGGATGACTGCAAGCCATTCCTCCTCCGTCAGGATCGGTTCGGTGAAGTATCTGTCGCCTTCTTTTTGTAGTTTGTAGGTTGTCATTCTAAACTATTTCATCAACAACCAGATCTTTCCAAGATACGCCCCAAAGTATAGTCTACTTGCGCAACCGTAAACTCGATATCTGAAGCTTCGTCATACATGATAATCTCGTTTCCTTCGTCATCCAGGGGCGTAAAAATCTTGGCATCGAGGACTTCTACGACTATGTAAGGGCGCGTTCCCTTGTATGCACCCGTAAGAAACTTAATGGCATCATACTTAACAGGAACTGGCGTAACATCGCCCGGCTCTTCCTCTTCTGACGGAAGGTCATTCTCCTTATATTCTTTTCCGTTAAGAACGTACCTGATGAACCGGTCGTTGTACCCAGGATAGAGGTCCCGGTATTCGTGCGTTTTGGTTCCAGCAAGGATCTCATCGAAATAGATCTGTTTCAAATTGAGGGTGAGCGTTTTCATATAACAGTGTATTACAAGTATTCAAGATTGTCGAGCATGCGGGTGATGAGGGCGCGGAAACTGGCTTTGAAGGTTTCGTTCTGCTGATACTCGCGATATAGGGACATATCGCCACGTCGCTTATTCCGGACTACGCGGTCAATGATTGTCGCCATAGCGTCTTCCACAGCTTGCTGATCGGGATTACCGACAACGAGTTCATTATAATCCTGGTCCTCAGCAACAGCCTTTGTGATGCTGACCAGCTTGGCCTTCTGGTCTTCTGGAGTGGCTTCCCACCCCTTGAACCAATGCTCGTTAAACTCACGGATAATTTCATCGAGCGGGTTAATCACAGGGCCTTCGGTTGGACCAGCGTTCACCATTGTCGGTTTCAGCGGATCTACGGTCGCATCTCCAGCATCAAGCGTAATTGTCTCGTTGAGCGCTGTGCGACGAAGGCCATAGGTGTTGAGATCTACAGAATCGAGAAGATCTTTGATGTCCTCAACGTCAGGGCCGGTGACGATGAGCTGCGGTATGAGCAGACGCAGGAACCAGAAGAGTTTCTCCCAGTCGGGGACCTCGTAATCCATGATAGCAGCTACACGTGAATAGATCTTGACGAACTGCTTGCTCTTCATCTTGAAATCAGCCTTGCCGTTCTCTGGCCACTCTATCTCGTTATTGAAACGGTTTGCCGCTTGATCAATAATGGGCGCGAATTGATCGGCGGGCGCACCGTGCAGGAACAACTCTATGAAGCGGTTGACTTCATCCATATCAAATACTCCGACAGAAAGGAGCGTCGCCTTTAACTGATGAAGGATATTGACGTCAGTTGCTTCTGACAGCGTGGTCGCAGTATAGAAAGGATCGAATGCGTCCTTAATGCTTTCCTTGGTATTGTAGAAGTCGAGGATGAAGAGATCTTCGCTCAATTTTCCAAGTTCGGGCGCTGAACGATTGAGTCGAGACAGGCACTGCACCGCAAGAACACCATCGAGTGGCTTGTCTACATACATGGCGGCAAGCTTGGGCTGGTCGAAGCCGGTGATGTATTTGTTGGCCACCACAAGAATGCGGTTTTCATCCTTTTCGAACTCTTCAGCCGTTTTGGTGTCCTTGAAACCATTCATCTGTGCTTCTGTGTATTCACGGCCATCTACGACCTTTGAACCCGAGAACGCGATCAGAATGCCGAAAGGAAGTCTCTTTTCCTGCTTGATCTCACACAACGCCTGATAGTAACGAATGGCACACTCGATATCTTTCGTTACCACCAGTGCCTTTGCATACCCCTTGAGTTTATGGTTCCGAAACATCTTGGCGTCGAAATGAGAAAGCATCACTTCCGCCTTGGCCCGAATGGTCTTCGGCTCTTTTTCCACATATCGGCGTAGCATCTTTTGAGCACGCTCAGAATCGTATTCAGGATTATCCTCAATACTTTTAGTGAGCTCATAATAGCTATGGTAGGTGGTATAGTTGGTGAGTACATCAAGGATAAAGCCTTCCTCGATGGCCTGCTTCATGCTATAGAGGTGGAAGGGATGGAACTTACCGTTTTCATCCTCTGTTCCGAAACGTTCAAGGGTTTCCTTCTTGGGTGTTGCCGTGAAGGCGAAGTAGGAGCAGTTTTTGCTCATTTTGCGGTCCTTCATCAACTTCTCCAGGAGGGCATCGGTATCTCCTCCGTCCTGGTCAGCGTCTTTCTGAATGGAGGCGTTCATCTTGTCGGCAGCTACTCCCGACTGAGAGGAATGCGCCTCATCGATGATGATGGCGAAGTTATGGTCGCTGACATCCGCGATGGTGTCACAGATATACGGGAACTTCTGAATAGTCGTGATAATAATGCGTTTGCCGTTTTCAATGGCAGACTTGAGCTCCTTTGAGGAGTCTGCGTGGGCGACAATTTTGTTGCTCTTGCCAAAGGCCTTGATATTGCTCGTAATCTGTTTATCGAGCAAGCGGCGGTCGGTAACGACAAGGACTGAATCGAATAGCGTCAGGTCAAGCGCCTTTGCGCGAACGGCATCCATCGAAGAGGGGCATAGCCCGATGAGTTTGTAAGCCAGCCAGGTGATGGAATTGGATTTGCCAGACCCGGCGGAGTGCTCGATGAGATAGGTCTTGCCGACGCCCAAGGTGGACACGTCAGTATTCAGTTTGGTGACAACATCCAACTGATGGTAACGCGGGAAAATGAGCTTCTTGGCATTTTTCAGGACATGTGGTACCACCTTGTTTGACTTAGCTTCCCCATAGTCGAACATCACGTAGTTCATCAGGATGTCGGCGACGGTATCCTTCTGCAGGAAATATTTCCACATGTAGGATGTCTTGTAGGAACCGTCTTCACTTACGGGATTGCCAGCGCCCTGCCCGTTAGGCAGACCCTTGTTGAAGGGCATGAAGTAGGTTTCCTTACCAGCCAGTCTGGTAGTGAAATATACTTCGTCTTTGTCCATGGTGAAGTGCGCCAAGCAACGGCCAAAGTTCATGAGAGGCTCCTTGGGGTTGCGATCTTCCTTGTACTGCTTCTGGCCGTTGTACTTGGCTGTCTGGTAGGTCCAAGGATTCTTGAGTTCAAAGGTAAAGATGGGCAGGCCATTGATGAATACAACCATGTCGATCTCAAGACCGGGATTCAACAGGGAGAATGTCTGCTGACGAGTAACCGAGAACTGGTTCTTAGCATATTTGGCATGACTGGCCTGGCTGTCGGAAGGAGAAGGTTTCGGATAAAACAAGGTAAGGTGGATATTCTCCACATCCACACCTTCTCGGATAAGCTTGACGACACCAAAAGTATTGATGTCGTTGAAAATCTGACGTTCGACAGATGCTTTGAGGTCTTTGCCACGATACTCTGCGAGCGCACTCCCCTGGGAGGATGCCAAGAAAGACCAGAGGCGGCGCTGGTCGATGGCCAATTTGCTGGGCATATCTTTGGGGCGACCCCAGTAGTACTGGTCCGCGCCCGGGTTCTGGGTATCTATGTCTTCGATGCCGGCGGCTTTCCGTTCCTCAACGGTGCTGCCCACCAGCGCTTTTTCTATCAGGTATTCGAATGCCTGCTCGTTGGTCTGTGATAAACTCATACTACCTTGACTTTACCTGTGACTACATTATTGATAATAATCTGCTTACGTTCCTCTAGCAAAGCCACCATTTCCATTTGTTGGTTAATAGCGAGCTCAATCTTATCGACTTTGGGTGTTATCGCATTCACTATTGCTATTTGTTCTTCTATTGGTGGAATCGGAAGTTTTACAGCATTGAGGTTTGCTTGACTTAATTTCGGCTGTGCCGATCCAGTAATAGACAACGTATAGTCAGCAGCCTCAAGAACCATTGCCATAAAATCGTAGTCATTCCTTTTGGGTTTGAGAATATGCGCATGGTTGTTCACCCAGAATTTACCTTCCGCTTTGTACACAAGAGGAAGGTTACGAAGAACGAGGTTTGCTCCGTCTTCTGCAATTAACAAAACCTTGTCGTCTACGTTGTAATGATCGATTTTATCGATAACGCCAGAAGCTCCATAATAATCATATTGAGGATTTGTGCGTTCGCGCTGATCTGCGGTTATAGGTCGCCTCAGATTATCATGGTTTGTAACAGTATGACGTAGTTGAATTAGCCTCCAATGCTCAGGGATAGTACCTATCCAGTCTATGCTTGTTTCTTTTTGCTTTACTCGAGGATTCAACCCCTTCGTTACAGCGTGATTGATAACTATCTTTTTACGTTCTTTAAGGAGACTAATAATTTGATGCTGCTGAGCGATGGCCTCATCTATCTTTGAAGTGGCGGCATCAAGATATGGGACAATTCTCAGCTGTTCATCGATCGGAGGAAGGACAAACGGAATATCCTTCATTGAACTGGGGTCTAAATCCCATTGATCCACACGGATTCCCTTTGAATATTGCATAAAGAATCCTATGTAGGCTTTACTCCTTATCGCTCGCGAGAAAAAATGCGGGTCAACACCTCTTAACTTACACGTGAAATAAGCAGGACTAACAATCCCTTCGTAATCAGAAACACCATACGAACCCTGCCAGGACTTCATTTTATTAATCACAAAGTCGCCAGGATACAGGTGTTTGTATCCGTTTAAATCATCAGGGACAAAATTATGATTTTCTTCTTTATCGTCCTTATTCCGAAGTATAACTCCCTTTTCTCGGGTAACGGAGAGTAATTGAGAATGCCCGAAACCTTTCTCAGAGAAAAGAGTGAGGAAGTTACGGAGATGCTTCAATTCCCAATGGCTTGGAATGTCTCCCAGCCATTTGACACCGCTATCCTTGTATGAACTATACTTCTCCATCATCTACAGCTGTTCAAACAACGACTTGATAAAGCCCTGACTCTTCTGGTCAAGGTCAATGATGTCAGCCTGATTCTCCTCCAAAGTGCGTAGCGGAACGGGCTTGTAGAAATACTTGTTGAAGGAAATCTCGCAGCCAATCTTGGTGGGAGCGATATTGATCCACGCATCATCCACATAAGGACGAACCTCGCGCTGGAAGTATTCATATATGTCTTCCTTCACGGGAATCTTTTCCGTATCGCGCAGGTCAGAATCCGGCTCGTATTCTATGTACTTACCCTTTGCCGCCTGGTGGTAGCCATAATCGACAAAACGCTCCCGGGGAACCTTGAAGGTGCTTTCCAGTGCTTCCAGGTCTTTTGCATCGGCCTTAAGTTCCTTCTTCACCACGGGCTGCGCCGCAGGATCGGTGACAGACATGGCGCGAGCGATTGTCTTCAGTGCAGACGCTGACAGTTCCAGTTTCAGTTTCTTAGCGGCAGCGGCAATCTTACTGGCGAAGACAGCATAATCCATATACTCATCGTTCCCCACTTCCTTATGCAGCACTTTCGCAGCTTTCATCAGGGCCTTGCGATCTTTCCACTTGGTAGCGGATACCAGGTTCGCCAGTTTCTTGTCCGTAACCTTGATTTCGTTCTCCTGTAGGTATTCCTTGATGTCGGCCATCACGGATTCCAGGCCAGTGAACACCATATCCTTGTAGGTGTCGTACAGCCACTTGGACAGTTCCAGGTTGCCCTTGTCGAACAAGAGTTCATCTATCCTGATGGCGTTGAACTGACTGCGGAGACGGAGCGGGCGTTCTATAGTTACGCTATAGTAGCGGAAGTCATCACCGTCGAAAACCTTGGACACAACCTTATGTTCGTCCTCAACGATTTCTTCATTCGTGAAATTCCGGTGGGCACGGAGAATCATATTGCGCGCCTTGGGGTCGATGGTGCAATTACGGCTGCCTTGGTTCTTCCGAAGTTTCTCAAAGGCCTGGGATGCATCAATAAGCTGAATCTTATCCCTATGCTCCCAGTCTTTTTTGTTCGTGAGGAGCCACACATAGGTTGAGATGCCCGTGTTGTAGAATATGTTGTTCGGCAGCTGGATAATGGCCTCCACCAAGTCGTTTTCCACCAGATAGCGGCGGATGTTACTCTCACCACTGCCGGCATCTCCCGTGAAGAGGGATGATCCGTTATGGATGGAGGCGATACGGCTTCCCTGAGGCTGTGCTTCGAGGTCTTTCATTTTATTGACCTCTTCCATAATGAAAAGAAGCTGACCGTCTGACGTTCGCGGCGTAGAGTCGAGGACTTCGACTCCGCCAGAAAAATTAGGCAAAGTCAAAAGGAAACGGAAGTCCCTTAACTCCTTCTCAAAATATATCTTCTTTTTGTCTTCTCTCCAGGACTTGCCATAGGGCGGATTTGTAATCATGTAGCCAAATGACTGGCCGGAAAAATGATTTTCTACAATTGTATTCCCCTGATGTATACCAGAAGGATCGACACCTTTGATAATGAGATCTGATTTGCAAATCGCGTATGTTTCCGGGTTGATTTCCGTACCGGAAAGGCGAATCGCATTTGAACGGATGCCCAACCCCAACAGGTATTCGCGCCCCTCTGTCAACATGCCGCCTGAACCACATGCGGGGTCATACAGAGAAATAATCTTGGGAAGGTTATCTTTGACAGGCTCGAAGACGAGGTGAGCAAGTAGCGTTATCGCATCGCGGGGCGTAAAGTGCTCACCGGCCTCTTCGTTGTTCTCTTCATTGAAACGGCGCAGGAGCTCTTCAAAAACAGTCCCCATTCCGATATTGTCGAGCGCCGGTATTTTCAATCCGTCGGGGCCCTTCACTTCTTTATCGGTCAAGTTGATGCGCGGATCTGTAATCCGCTCGATAATGGACAATAGCCGGTCGTTGTCAGCCAACTTCTTTGCCTTGGTGTAATAATCAAAGCTCTTCAGAACGTCCTTGACATTCTCGCTGTAACCGTTAAGGTATTCGGCAAAATTGTCGTAGAGTATATCGTTATTATCTGGCGCTTGCGACTTGATGCGATTCAATGTCCATTTGCTGGTGTTGAAATAACTGAGGCCTGTAATATCTTTGATAGCTTCCTCGTCGATATAATCCAGCTTCATGTCTCTCTGCGCCTGGACTTCTTCGTCGACAGCGATTTTTGTCGGTTCGAGAAGGGCGTCAAGGCGGCGAAGCACAACCATCGGAAGAATGACGTCACGGTACTGGCCACGAAGGAACACATCGCGGAGAACGTCGTCCGCAATGTTCCAAATCAGGCTCACCATCTGACTATGGGAACTATCCATATAATGCAGTAATTAAGCAGTTCTAAGTGTATATCGTACAAATTTAACTTTTTTTTGCCTTTTTTAAAAAAAGAAACTTCCACCAGCCCGGCGAGCTGATGGAAGCAACTAAAAGACGGATTTATAACGAGTTGAATGATAATGCTCTATCGTCAGACCTTTAGACCTAAAAAGTAATTGATAATCCCCTCCACATGCAGTGCGACGATGGCTTTTTTGCCGGCGTCGGACTCCAGGAAGGACAGCGAAAGTTCATTGTCCATGAAGCCGTTTTCCGTCAAAACTGCTGCCGCATACGTATCCTTGAGAATGTAGAACGGCGCCTCGATATCGGGGTCGCCATCGGAATAGTCCGTCCGCAGTTTATGCCCCGGAAGGTGCTTCTTGGCGGCCTCGTACAGGCAGGTCGCCAAGCGGTCGGAATCGGAATGCCCGTAGTATGTGTAAGCACTCCACCCGGTGGCGCTCATCCATTTGCTGCCATTGCCGGCTGCATTGACATGGATGGAAACCACGATGGTCTCCTGCACCGGATGCCCCAGGCGGCAGGTAATCTGGTTGGCCCGGCGAACCCGCTCCCGGAGGGGAATGTCTTCCTCTTCAGGAACGAGCAGGACGGCGTCGAAGCCGCGGAGCTGAAGATGCTCCACGACGGCGCGTGCGATTTCACGATTGAAGCGGTACTCCCGGAAACGACGGTCGGGAGAGCATTTGCCAAGGGTATCGACCCCATGGCCGTTGTCGATGATGATAGTCATGATGTTATGATTTTTTATGATACTTTCCGTAGCCTTGGCGCTCGACGAGCCCCATCTTGCCGCAGAACTTGGCTACATATCCTTCTGCGGTGCGTTCATTGATGCCGAGCTTCTTCGCTGCTGCGATGTAGTCCTGACGGCCGAAGTCTTCAGGCAGTGAATCGAGCAGGCTCTGCTCGGCGGAAGAGGAAAGACGCTTCTGCTGCTTCTCGTCGAAGAGTTCGCAGAAAACCTTCGTGGAATGGCTCAGCAAAGCGCGGGAGATGGTCATCGCCGTGTGGAAATCTGCGTCGGAACAGACCACATCTTCGTAGAAGTTGCCGTTCTCCATGAGACGGAGTCCCGACAGGACCATGGCGATGCGGAAGGCAATGACCGCAAGACGACGAACCGTTGCCAGGATACCGTCGCCAAAGTCAATGAAGAGGTCGGTCTGGGTCTCGGAGAAGAAGTCGAGAAACTCCTGCTGCTGCCCGTTCGTGAACGAGAACTCCAGGGGTTCGGGCAAAGCCTTGAGCACATGGTAGAATGTCAGGTAATCTTCACCCAGCTTTGTAAAATACTCGTTGAGTGACTGGCCGGCCGAGCGCTTGAACACGTTCTTGAATTCGAGGTTGGACTCCAGGTAATAGAACGCGAAGCGCGAAAACAAGCCGTTTTCCGGCGTGCGGATGAGCGTCTTGATCTGCTCGGGCGTGCCAGATAGAACGGCCGAGAGCTTCGGGACCTCAACCTCAACGTGCTCATCGTCTCCCCGGCGGTGAAAGCCGAAGGGCTCGTGATGGAACGCGCTGCGGAAGTTCTCGGAGTAGTCGCCGTAGTCGGACTTGAAGGAGCTGGCCAGGACGTCACCCTCGGTCTCGAAGATGAGGCCGGTGCCATCGTTGTCGTGCATGATCTGCGTGACGGCCGTGGCACTGGTGTTGCCCGGGATCAGCAGCATCCGCTGCTTGGGCTTCTCGGGCTTGACGATACCCTTCTTCGTCTTGTCTCGCTTGTCGCGGTCAAACTGGATCATGTCGCTGTCGTACTCTGCCTTGAGGTTCTTGAACTCGGAGCGAAGCTCATCGTGGATGGGCTTGACCAGGTAGCGACAGAGCGCCAGGCGTCCTTTTCCGGAGGAAGCGCGGGCCGTGAGGTAATAGCAGAGGTTGGCGTAGATGGTCATCTCATCGTAGACTGCAAAGTAGTTGGGCAAAACGGCAGACACGCAAGCGATGGAACCAAGAATCAGGATGTCGGCTTCCTTGGGGTTATCGGCCTTGCCGGCGACCTTCTGGAGGAATTCAGGAAGGTCGTGGAAGACCGTTTCGGAGAAGGATGGAGCCGGCAGGCTCACGGCTTCTTCAGTGGAGGATTCCGTGAATTCCGCAGATTCCGCAGGTACGGAATTTACGGAATTACGGAATCTGGGCTGCGCCGTTGCGATGTCGATGCCGCAGGTTTTGGCCCGGTGAAAGAACGACGAAAGCGTAATACCTGTGCGCTTGCCGTTGAGGCAGGCCGTGTACTGCTTGTCGCATTCCGTCGGGTCATAGTCCGGGTTAAAGCGGCTGACGCGGTGATAAAAATCGCGTCCTGCCTCTCCCAACTCTGCGCTGAGCGCAAAGCCAATGTCGCGCCAATTGTCGTAGCCGACAGTGATGTCGAGAGCGGCGGCTTCGATGCGCGAAACCACCTTTTCGACATCTGCGGCCCGGTCTGCAGCATGAGCGGCAGGCACCGACCTTGCGGGTGGTGCAACATCGGGAGATGAGTCCGGCGTTGACGCTGGTGTTGGTGCGGACGGAGTCTCGATCCAGTCCGCAGGATTGAATGTTTTCTTGGTCATTTCTGCTCTTCTTTCGGACTTGACTGGTACTTGGGGTTAAGGTAGGCCTGCGGGTCGTACGGCAGGAAACAGGCACGAGATACGTCGCGGCCGGACTGATCGATGAGGATGCCGTAGGTCTTGTGGATGTAGCCGGAGATTCCTTCAAAGAACTTCGCGTGCGTGAAGCCGTTCAAGTCGACAGGGACGATCCACTTGATGCCGTCGCCACTGGGGCTGCGGAACGCAAGGGCCGTGTCGAAGTAGTCATCGGCCAGAAGGCGTGCGAACAGGGCCTCAACATCGGGTACATGGTCGAAATCGACGGTCATCAGGCCACTATGCCGGACGAGTGCGCTGTCCTTGCGGACGGAGAAGACACCGGCAGCGGTGATGTAGTCGAAGTTGACCGACTTGAACTGGCGGGCCTTCTTCTGGTCGGTAAAAGCACGAAGACGTGCAGTCCGTTCGCGGGCCTGGTTGCCTACGATATACTCGTACACCTCTTCCAGCGTAACCTCCTTCTCGGGGGTCACGTTGGAGATGGGTGCACGGAAAAAGGACATGTGCGGCTGGTGCTCTGCGGATTCCTGCGCCTCTTTTCGTGCAGGCGCACCGTAGGGATTCCACTCGGGCTCCAGGTGGAGGTGCAGCTCGCTGTTGAGGTGGTCGAGGAGTTCCTGGCCACTGAGGCCATAGAGCTGCTCGGCAAAATCGAAGCAGTCGCCGTCGGGGATGGTGCCGGATTCGTCGTGATGACGGGCGATGCGGTCGTGCAGACGCTGTTCGGACGGGAGCTTTTCAATCCACACATGGAGGGTTTTTGCGCCGTCGGCGGAGAGCGGATTGCGGATGCAGCCACAATCGTCACCGGTGATCGTCATCGCGGTCTCGCCGGGCCAGCGCTCGTGGACGGGCTGGCTGTAGATGCGGGTGCCGTAGTGGGTACGGGCCAGGATGGAGGGTTTGTCGATCATGGCTACTTGCTCCTTCCTTGCTCGATGTTACGAATCTCAGCTTCGAGGTAGTAGACAGTGCGACCGACCTTGATCGGATGAAGCATGCCGGCCTTTTCCCAACGGTACAAGGTCGACAAGTCTTTTTTTAGGCGTTCAGAAGCGACGTTGCGATTGATCTTGGCGTTCTTTTGTGCTTCTTCCCGAGCGATACGTTCCTGCTCTTTCTGGTCGAGCACGTCGGATAGCACTCTCCTGAATGCATTTTCAAGATCGGCTGAGGAGATGACAACGAGATGATGTTCAGAGGATGGCATAAAGAAGTCTTCCATTTTAAAAAGGGTTTAAAACGGTTAGAAAATCCCGGCATGTTTGGCCCCGCTGTCCGGACGGGACACGCCGTACCAATCTCGAGTGGACAACCTCTGTTTGGCAATGCAATGTTATGCATAAAAAATTTGAAACTCCCTGACAAATAGAGAGTTTCAAATTATTCAAGATATTCAAGCCTTGAACGGCCTAAACGTTCAAAATATTCAAGAAATTCAAAGCATTTTGAACGCGTTTTTCAATTTCGTTCAAAATCGTTCAAAGACGTCATGAAGCGTTATTCTCGTCGGGTACAAGGTAATGCTTGAGTTCTAACTCGAAATCATCTTTGATTTCTTCCATGAGCTTCTTTTTTTCGTCACTCACATTCACCATCAAACTACCTTTCGTCGTGCTCAAGGCCGAGCTTATCGTACTCTTCTTCCCTTCATATTTCGGAAACTCGGCTACAATTTGTTTCGGAGTCGGCAAGCTTATATATCCTTTTTTGTAGAGAACGGCAATGTAGATGAGCTCATCAACCCCAGGCTTATAGCCGATATGCTTATGGAGATATTCGATGATCAATGGCCTTTTCTTCATCGTAGCATAACAGCCAAAGGGCAGATGCGTTTCAACCTGTTCTCCTTCCACGGCTTCCTCTTTTTCAGGGGAAGGCCCGGAGTCCTGAACAGGATCATCCTCACCGGAAGAACACTCTTCATCGGGTTCATCGTCCATCCATTGGTGTTCTGCCCAGCCGACATTGGAATCATCAAAAACATTGTCGGGCAAGTAGCAGAAGTTGTCTCTGTGCAACTCGGAGTTGTCTTCGATGAAAGCTGAAAGCATCTTGCTCAGGACCATAAGACAGCAGTCCAGGTAGAAATACTCATAGGCATCCCGCACTTCTTCCTTCATGTATGGCCGCATGCGGGCTGGTCCTATCTGATCGACCAGCTGGGTTCGCATGATGTGCATTGTCTCCATTATCCAATCCAAGCCGGTATTCGCACGTTCGTCTTCGGACGGGATATGGGGATCAATGCGGAGCATGTAATCATAGAACAGGTTCTGCAGCATCTTCGACGTGGATTCCTTGACATTATCGCTTAAATAGGGATAGGAGTCCGGATTCATCTCGAAATCGCTTATGAAGTTATCACATATAGACTTGATCTGCTCTTTGAAATAATCTCGGTTAGGGTTCAGGTAAACTTTTGCCCGATTCTCTGAGGTCAAACCCACCTTGCCGTAATACTTCTCAAAATCTTCTTCGTAAGTATCAGGCCAAAAATTATAATGGACCACGCTCCGGAACCGATCCGGGGCTTCGCCGTATAACCGTTTCCGATGCGCGTCGAACGCCGCGAATGCAGAACTGACCAGGCCGTTCCTGAGAAATTCCGTACTGATAAATGGCGGGGTCTCGTCGGGTTTTACATATTGACGCCCGTCAATGAAATCGAAACGGTCATAAGCCTTTTCTATGTGCTCCAAAGTCTTCCTGAGCCAATATGCCAAACAATCAGCCTTGTACAGGAAAGTCCACTCACGCTGGCTCTTCTCCAGACGGGCAACGTAATCATCGTACAGTTTCTTAATACTGCCACATGCCTTACCGATCTTCGAATGATTGGGTATCATCATCCCCGACTTGGGGCTATAGGAGTAGCAAGTATTGAATGTAAAAAACAGCCATACCTGGAAATAGTAGTGATTCTCATCATCAGACGTGGCATAGCCCGGATAGATTTCCAAATCGAGATCGTGGAAATGCTCGAGGCCCAAGATGTTCGGGTTATAACACAATTCCGAATCGTCACTCCAGTCGGAAGACAAGACGTCTTCGGGAACCCCCAGCGGCTCCTCTGAAGGGAGCGCAGCACACTCCGCTTCTACGGGGGGAACAACGGATTCAACCGCAGACGTTTGGGAAGATTCAGCTTCCTGTATCAGAGATTGAATCAAACTCTCTGTGGAATCGTACATATACTTTTTTTCTTGCCTTTCAAAAGGCGAGAAATCGTACTTCTCCAAATTGTTCAGCAGGGATTCGAGAAATGAAATGCGGGCCTGGAGATCTTCGAACTGCAGAGCACCACGCTTGATGTCGCCCGGATTGAAACGCGCATAGAAATCGGTGGACGCTTCATCGCAACTATACATGCTCCATCCTAAACCCGTATCACGAGTAGTAATTTCCGTGGCCAACATATTATGCAAATGGCCAAAGCTCTGATCGCTTTCCAGGACTGTATAGAGAGCATACAGGAAGACCAGGCTATTCAGCGCCACGGTGTCGGAAGCTGACGGTTCTTCATGATGAGCGGCCTGGCCTTCTTTCTTCTGAGAAGGCCATAAATGATATTTCTTATTGAAGAGCGTCCGGGTTTTCCGCTTATTGAGCCGCAAGGGCTTGAACTCATCCAATGCAGCACGAATTTTCTCGGCCACATAGTCTTCCTGCGCCTCAGTCAAGGCGACGCCTTCAATTAATTCATAATCGTCGATTCTTTCGTACGCGTCCATAGAAAGCAAAAATCTTCATTGCAAAAACCAGTTGGTGGGATGTGTGTTAATGCAAAGTTATGCAATCGTATGCGAACCGATATAGGAATCCCGGGAAAGTTTATCAACACGTAATAAACAATCCCCGCCAGACCGTGTCCGGCAGGGAGTTAAGCAGAGATAAATTGTAACAGAAATGTTTACGCAAACACTTCTACAGACGAATTTTAGATAGATTTTCTCCCTCTTTCCAACAAAAACCTCTCGTTCAAGCTATCCCTGATATTCATGCAGCATTCAAGCTCTCACTCATCCCACTCGTCCCAGATGATGGTGTCAGATTCCCGCTCCAGAGAGTTGCGGAATAAAGATAATAATCCTATCTTTGCCTTGATTTCGTGTAAAAACAAGGGGTCGGCCAAGCTTGATTCCGTGTAAATTTTAGAAAAGCGAAAGTTTGATTTCGTGATGAAAAGAAAGATTTACGACCAGCTGCTGCTTTGGAAAACCAAGCGTAAAGGCAAGTCTGCCATGATGATAGAAGGTGCCCGTCGTGTGGGTAAGAGCTACATCGTGAGAGAGTTTGCCCAGAAGGAATACAAGAGCTATATCCTGATTGACTTCTTCAAGGTCGGCGATGACATCAAGGACCTTTTCAAGAATTACAAGGACAATCTTGACATGCTCTTCACTTACCTGAGCACCTACTTCTCCACCAAACTCTATCCCCGGGAGTCCATCATCGTCTTTGACGAGATTGAATTCTGCCCGGCGGCCCGTGCTGCTGTCAAGTATCTAGTGGAAGATGGAAGATTCGACTATCTGGAGACAGGCTCCCTGCTCGGCATGAAAATGAGCACGAAGAAGAAGCTGAAGAAGGGCGAGAAGAAGGAGGACTACCTTGTACCTTCGGAGGAAGAGAAAATCGTGATGCACCCGATGGACTTCGAGGAGTTCCTCTGGGCCATGGGCGAAGAATCCCTGATGGACTTCGTCCGGATGAAATTCGCCGCCCAGGAACCTGTCGGCCAGTCCATGCACCGCAAACTCATGGACTACTTCCGCCTTTACATGATCATCGGCGGCATGCCACAGGCCATCCTGGAATACCTGGACACCAAGAACTTCGAGGACGTAGACCGCGTAAAGCGCCAGATTCTCAACCTCTATTACAACTGCATCGAGAATTACGCCGGCGTGCATACGGCCAAGGTGAGGGCCATCTACGAAGCCATCCCGGGCCAGCTTCAGTTACACGAGCACAAGTTCCAACTGGCTGACCTCAACAAAGACGCCCGCTTCCGGGACTATGACAGCTCTTTCTTCTGGCTGCGCGATGCCAATATGGTCAACCTCGCGTTCAACACCACGGAACCCAGCATCGGCCTCGGGCTCAAGCAGAAGGACAACTCCCTCAAATGCTATATGAATGACACCGGCCTGATGATCAGCCACGCTTTCGATGAGCGCGGAATCGTGTCGGAGCAACTATACCAGAAGATCCTGAAGGACAAGTTGGAGGTGAATGCGGGGATGCTGATGGAAAACATCGTGGCCCAAATGCTCACGGCCATCGGGTGCAAGCTGTTCTTCTACTCAAATTCTTCCAGGGAGAACAAGGATGACCGGATGGAGATCGATTTTCTCATCTCGAAGAAGACAATTACCAGCCGGCATAACATTTCCCCCATCGAGGTAAAGTCTTCGCCAGGGTTTACGACCACATCGTTGGAGAAATGCATAAAAAAATACGCCACGCACCTGGCTCAGGCATATATCATCCATACCGGAGACGTAGAGAAGGACGGCGATTACCTCTACATTCCGCTGTATATGACACCCTGCCTTTGATTATTTCAATATCTCCATCTTCGCATTGACCTTGTAAGCCTTCTCACCAAACGCAGCATTGATTAGCTTGAACCGGTCTTTCAGCTCCATGGCCGTGTAGCGGTTGACGGCACTGCTGCCTTGCTTGTGCAGGCCGGCAGCATAGAGGTCGACCTGGACCTTCGACATCATGTCGACGTGAGTCTTGCGCGCGAGCTTGCTGCTGCCCAGCTCGTAGATGGGCTTGTACTCGTTGGTCTTCGCCTCCTCGTTGTAGATGGGCACCGTGCGCGTGATGTCGCATTCCTTCAGGAGGGACTTGATCAGGACATTGTAGCCATTGCGGCCGTAGACGTTGCGAACGATGGGAAAGTTGAAGCCGGTGCGCTTGATGATGTCGAAGGCGAAGCGGACGACGGGCGTCTCGATCTCGGTGTTGAGGTCCTGTTCCCCGGCAGTCTTCTGCGGCAGGTAATGCACATACGGGATGCCGTCGGGCGAGACGGAAATGTTGTAGATGGTCATAGCCTGGAAGTCGGCGATACGGCAGCCAAAGGCGCACTGCACCAGGAAGGCGTCACGGACGGGCTCGAGGCAGGCAGGGAGTTTGGCCTTGCGCACTCGCTGGAACTCGTCGGCACGCAGGAAGACAGGTGCGTCGTACATGGTTTTCATGACGGTTTTGCGGTGCTCCTTGCTCAGGGAACGGAAGGGCGAGCGCTCGATGTCGCGGTTGAATTCGAGGTCGTTGAAGAAGGTCTGGAGCATCTTGAGCTGGCTGACTACCGTATTGGAGGAAAGGCGCTTCTCGGGGAGGTTCTGGGGCTTTATGTCTTTGTAGAGCTTGGGGTACTTGTCGACGTACTCGTACTCGTTGTACAGGAAGTTTCGGAACTGGAGCAGCATGTCGTGGTCGAATTCGGGCGCGGTGAGATGCGAGAGGCCCTTGATGGCAAGGAAGCGCTCCAGCTTGTCGCAGACCACGGCGATATGGGCTCCGCGTCGCGTGCCGACAACTCCGATTTCCTTTGCGTTGTCGATGTATTTGTGGAACTGGGAGATGAGGGTCTTGGCGTTGCGGCGGCGCGTGGGCGTGGGGTTGCGCAGTTCTTCAATGGTGGCGTCCATCACGTCGGAGAGCATGTCCATGCCTTTTTCTTGCATCTTTTCGTAGGCCTTGCGCATCAGGTCGATCTCTTGGTTGATGGCGTCGAAGAGGTCGCGGTTGTAGACGGAGATGCGGGGTTGGAGTTCGCCGTATGGCGTGAACTTGTCCAGGTCCTCTTTGGTGGCCTTGATGTCGGATTTGTGGGAGATGTCGGCTTTTCTTCCGTCGCGCAAACGGAAACGAACGGAATACTCCTCGGGGTTTTCCTTTCGTGACTTGGCAATAAAAAAGATTCTCAACATAGTAGCAGCTCGATTACGTGGGTAAAGTTACGAAAATTTTACCCACTAAACAAGCGATGAGTGCTTTTTGTTTGCAAGTCAATGGAGATGTGCGTTACCCACTTTGGCGGGATTATAGTTATGGTCGTTTTGTGCTATATTGCTGGTTTGCTGGCCTTTGATGCGTGTTTCCGTGCCCATTGATTGGAGTCACTATTTCCAGTAGATTTTATCCCATTTGCGTTGGATTGGAAGGTTTGAATCCCGTGGGAGTCACGAAGTTTTGAAAAACAGGGACTTGCAAGCAAGTCCCTGTTTTTATGTGCGGCGGTGCGTCGAAAGCTCGCTTTCGTAAGCACTGTCGCACATAAAAACAAGGGGGCCCAGGCTCTGCCTAGCGCCCCTGTTTTTCAAAACTTTGCCCAAGACGAAGGCCGTAGGCCCGGGAATGCGCAGCCCGCCCTGCGGGCGAGCACAATCCCGCCAACCAGCCGCAACCCTACCCCCTCTCCACGCCCCTACACCAGCATCGCTTTGCGCCTACCATCGATTATGTCACTTGCCGCAACATAATCCGTCTTTTATCCATCTACATCGCCAATGCCATTGCGCCTATTGGGCAATAACTATTTTCCCCTTGCGAGAGTAATATAATTATATTACCTTTGTCGAAAAGTATTATTATGAATCAGCTATACTTTGAAGCAAAGGGCGAATCACTTCTTGAGCAAATCGGCATGAGCAAAAGCGAATTTGCTCGTCGTATGGGGATACGTAAACAAAATGTAAAGGCACTATTCAGGACCAAGAATCTGGAGACGATATACAAGGCCGCCGCCGTAATGAATGTACCGTTTATGATGCTAGTCGGGTACATTGAAGAACCTGATATGGAAATGATTCCAATTGTTCCCCTTGAAGAATCCGAGTATGAGATTACAGAGGAAGATATCCCTACAGGTAATTCTATTGAGGACAGGAGAATGCGTTATGACCTCATTTATGAATTCTACGAAGGCTGGAAACGGAAGAACCCTGGCCAGGCCAAGTATAACATTGCCCTAAAGGAGGACATTAATATTCGTGCAGTATCTCTTGACGAAACAGCCGCCCAAGCATCGCTGACTTATTTGTCGACACTGGCCGTCTTACAACTCGATGCCATTATGACCAACGCCTGGCTGGTCAGAAAGGTGCCATCAAAACAAGACAGCAAGAATCAACGATCTTTTGAGAGCATGCTGATTATGGAGTATATCTGTACTGGTGTCGGCCGAGTCAAGATGACTGTGGGTGTAAGAAGAAGCGACAAGAAAAAGGTCCAGTACTGTATTACGGCAATAGACGCGAGCAAAATAAAACAGGAGGCCAACTGACCTCCTGTAAGATTGCCCCAAGACTACGTGGCGGAATTACTTCATGAGCGAGGGCCTCGCGGGCGGGGACTTTTGCGCGACTCGATTACCCATCCGTATCACGTTTTACTGTCTCGTTGCAAATATAGGGATTAATAATCAAACCGCAAAATGAAACGATACAAATACCCTGACGCAAAACAAGTTCTTGTTTCCAGAGATATTCATGGAGACTACAAACTGCTCGTATATGTAGATAGTAATTCATTTTTCCCCCACTATTGTAATTGAAAAATGGTCCATTTATCGGGGTTTTGATTTGCTTTGGAGCAAATATCAAAACCAATGATAGATATGGACATTTACGAACATATTCTTCACTACTACAGAGTAGATGAGTTGAGTTTACGGGCGATCGCCCGTAAACTCAACGTCGACAGAAAGACTGTCTCCAAGGTTGTACATGCTTATGAGGATGCCATTGCGGCGGATCCGGAAGGCGGGTTGAACCGCGTGCTCCGGGAGGAGCCGCGATACAAGCCACGGGAGTATGTGCCCCGTGTGTTGCTCAAGCCGGTCACGGATGAGATAGACAAGTGGCTGAAGGAGAACGACAAGCGACGCTCGTCTGGGATGCGGAAGCATTGCCTGAAGCGTCAGGATATCCATCGTCAGCTGATGGAGAAGGGATACGACGTAAGTTACTCCAGCGCCCGCAGTATTTCTGCGTCATGACTACGCTCCCACAGCTTCATATACATAAGAATACTTCTTTGGACTGGACCTACCGGGCTACCATTAATGGCGCTTTGCTGCAAACCAGGAATTCAGAGACCGGCACCGTCCGCTTTTCCGGACCCGAACTCACTGCCCTGGACCTCGTACAGTATGAGCACCGGATCGGCGGCCTTTCCCGTGCGGCAACCATCATCGAGGAACTCTCCGAGCAAACGAACTGGAACGGCGCTGCCGAAAATGGGTTGATAGCACAAGCGACCCTTGCCACTGTCCAGCGACTGGGATACATTCTGGAGCATGTTCTGCAGAATCAGGAGCAGTCTGACGCCCTATATGGCGAACTTCGACAGGTGGCGTCCAAGCTCAACCGCTTCCCGCTGTCACCACGCAAGAGCACGGTAGGAGCACAAGTAGACAAGCGCTGGAGCATTCTAGTGAATACCGAAATAGAAATCGACGAACTATGATACCCCGTTCAGCCATCACGCACTGGAACAAACAGGTTCCCTGGGAAGACATCGCCAATGTCGAGCAAGATCTCATCATTACCCGGGCACTCACCGACATCTTTGCCAGCGGCAAGCTGTCGGCGTAAGCGACTACAGAACCCTATTAATGCAGAGTGCCCCGACCATCTGGCCGGGGCACGTTGTAAAACAACACTTAAACTTTTGACTTGGAACTTGCTTGCAAAGGTATCCCACATTTTACATCCTTACAATCGCAATAAATGGGGATTTTACATGTAAAGGTTTATCCCGACCTTTGCAAAAACAAACAAAACGATGGGACTTCTCAGCAAATTCTTCAGCAATACCCGGAAACCCGAGGGATTCTTGGGCAAGATCATGGTCAACGGAATGAACGGCGGCGGACACGCGGCTTTGGCCACTTGGGCAATGGATGCGCTGCTAATGCCGCACGATGGCGCCATTCTGGATATCGGGTGCGGCGGCGGCGCCAATATCTCCCGGTTATTGAAGCGTTGCGGCAAAGCCAAGGTATGTGGAGTTGACCACTCTTCGGTTTCCGTAGAAAAGTCTTCCAAAGTGAATGCCGATGCAATTCAGGCCGGCCGTTGTGAGATCAAGGAAGCCAGCGTCGCCGCCCTGCCCTTCGAGGATGGAATGTTCCATCTGGTGACGGCTTTTGAAACCATTTATTTCTGGCCTGACATCGAGCAGTCCTTTGCGGAAGTCCGCCGTGTCATGGCGCCCGGTTCCACCTTCTGCATCGTCAACGAAGACGACGGCCTTTCAGGGAACAACGAAAAGTGGGAGAAGATGATCGAAGGCATGCACACCTACACGCCAGATGAAATCAAGGCTCACCTTACAGCGGCAGGGTTTCATAACATCGTCATCCGCCCCGGAGAGAACAAACACTGGCTGATGGTCACTGCTATCAAATGAGGTTTTGTTCCTTTCGCGAATCGCTATTAAATATGATTTATAGCAGGAAGCGAAACACCGCTTCGTTGAAAGCGTCCGGGTTCTTATTCGCCACGAAGTGATCGCCCGGAATAATAACCATCTGCGCCCCTGGTATAGACCGCGCGATCAGGCGGGTATGACCCTCTTTTATCATGTCCTTGTTCCCAGCGATAACCAGCGTCGGGCATTGAATCTGAGCCAGTTCTTCCGGCTTGACATTGGGGTCGTTGACCATCAATCCCAGTAATTCAGCATTCTTCTTTGCTTCAGGACTCTTCCAGGCGAATAGCTTGGCGATCCGATAGCCGATTTCAATCGGAATCTGCGTGCTTCGCCTGACACCGGAAGCATCCAAGTTTGCACCATTAAGAATGAGCTTTTCAACACGTTCTGGATACGTCATTGCAAACACCATCGCGATATTCCCGCCATCGGAAAAGCCAAGGATATGGGCTTTCTTAATCCTGTGCTGGTCCATAAATCCCAGCAGGTCTTCCACGAACTGCCTGATGGTAAAAGGGGCGTTGCCACGTGGCGTCTGCCCATGCCCACGGGTATCTATCGCAATCACACGAAAATGCTTCGCAAACGGTTCCATCTGATGCACAAAATAGCTCACATCCTCACCGTTCCCGTGCAGCAGGATGAGAGGGAATCCCTCCCCTTGCTCGATATAATGATGTTTAATATCCATTCAATTCCTTGTTGGTTATCCGGATTGCACCTGCGCTGTGAATGCGGACCACAGGGTTAGGATCATTCTCCGCTAACGACTGCAAGATTTCCAGATATGGGCGTACCATTCCAGGACGCCTCTTTCCCATCACGCGGAACATCTCCGGAGCCTCCATCCGCACCCACTCATCTCTGTCGTGAAGCAGTTCTGCGAAAACAGGCAAGCTTTGCTCATACGCATCGGGCGTGTTGGTCGCGATATTCTCCGATGCCCAGATGAAGGCGAGTCTGACCTGAGGAACGTTATTCGTTACCAGTCTCATCATCTGGTTCCAATAGGGTCTGACTGTTTCATAATTCGACCGGCCGATTCGGCCCAATGCATTCAATGCCCGTTCCCGCAAAAGGGCCTCTCGTGAGTCCAGGAATAAAGATATCTGACTGACGACAGGAAGGATTTCCTCGGGATAGTTCATCCCCATCTCTCCCAAAAGCCACAACGCCTTGCCCGTAATCTTTAAGGGTTGATTCTCAAGCATAGACGCCACATGCGGAATACTCTCTTTCCACTCCTCTTTTCTTTTGGTTAGAGCACTTAACTTACGATATAGATCATTGTCAGTCATCAGCATTCGTGATTTCTTTCCGGAATACGAACACCTCGTCATCCGTGATGGTTTCCCAGATGCGGATCTTCGGATGCAACGCTTCAACAGCCTTCCAAGCCGCCTGACCGAGGCCTTTGCTGTGGCATTCCGGGAGGACGAACAGCAGTTCAAGCTCGCCCTTCGCCGCATCTTTGTCGATCTGAAGCACAACGCCGCCGACCTTCTGACCGTCCAAGATGATCCAGTAGGTCTCGGCATTCTCTCGGTCGATGGAATCCTCGATAGTTTTTCGGGAGATAACCTCTTCTCCTTCTTCACAACGCTCGTCCCGCATCCCGAACTCCTGCTGGGCGCCATATTTGAACGTCCACTGGTTGTCCATGATGAACTGCTGCCGGTTTTCGGGCTGCAATGGAACGAGTATGACTTCAGGTAGTTTCATTTATACCGATAAATCTGAATTTACTTTCGTGTTGGTAACGTCCCAAATTTGGCAGGCTACCGTCAAAATCGGCCATTTTTGCGGGTAACGTCCCTCTTTTTGGACCGCTACCGTCACTCGCATAAATTTCGATTTTTCTAACTCCAAAGATAAGCAATCCGTGTCACAAAGCAATCAAAAACGACTGCTGGAGATATTGGCTGCGGTAGCCAGTTTCGCGGTCCAGAAGGACAAAGCGGGCGTGGACCTGGTATTGCTGCAGATCGAGGCCCCAGCGGTCACGATAGTCGGTTATTTCAATGATGACCGGCCCAGGTCACAAGGACGATCTGCAAGGAAATTACGCAACAGGCCCGGCTTACGCCCCCTCCCCGGGGCAGTTAACTGCAGCTTGGCTAACAACTGGTACCGGATGGCCATTGAAGCGTCGTCAAGAGAGACTGCTACCCGTAGAAAGAGACTACCGCCTTGACTGCTGGCCATAATCACCTCAACCCTGAATGCCGGGAACTTCTCAAAAGGCTCTGGTACCGGCACATGCTCGTTACCCAGGGTGGCAAACCCGTGAAAAGCACTGACGAAGAGATTGTAGCCGGAGATCCAGGCCTTGTGGTCGAACGGCGGCCGGTGCGGCTCTACTCCTACGGCCAAAGACTGCCACTGATTCTGTGTCTGCTGATCCAGCGACCTCCAGGCCTCCAATGCCCGGCGATGAACACTCAGGGATGCAGACTGACTCTCCGTGTATGGAAAAACACACCGCGAACGCTTTCTGAGGCGGCACTTCCCGTCCTGATGGTAGGCCGTAACCTCCCCTGCGGACCCGTACAGGTCAGCAAAAAGGACGGAGGTATAAAGGTCGTTCATCGCTTTGGAAGTCTTAAGCTCATAGGTAGCTGCCAAGTACCTCAGAGGCTACACAAAGGTAAGAAATATCAGGCGTTTAATAAACGTTCCACCCACGAAGAAATGCCACTTATGATGATCCACCACAGCGGCGGCGGAGCCGCTGCTGCTCCCTGGTAGTTTTTTTCTCGAAATATGCCAGAGCTGTTACCGAACACAGTTCGGGAAGTTCGGTAACAAGTTCGGTGAGTAATTCGGAAACCATAATAGAAATGATTAGAAAAGATCCGAAGGTGACACATAAGGTGATGGCAAAGGCTCTGGGAATTAGTGAACGTCGTGCGGAAAAAATCACGAAGAGGCTACGAGAATCAGGAGCTATTCGCCGCAACGGCGGTCGCTTTGGCGGCGAATGGGAAGTCCTGAAATAAAACAATTCGTCTTTGATTGAGAGCATATTATTGCAGCTGAAATGCATTAGATTTCGGCTTGAAATAATTTGCATAAAAGTCTGTAAAATAGTTTCTTAATTAGGTATTCTTTTCCTATAGTTGTAGAGGAATCTGAGTGCTGCTACCGACTTTGAAACAAGTAAAGTAGCATACGATGATTGCCCAACCCTCCATTGCCTTCAATGAATTTTCCGGCAGCGCCAAGGGCGTGACGGCTCGATATACCAAGGGCCGCACTGTGCTCTCTGTCCGTTCGTATCCGACGGGCCTGGCCACGGCTGCGCAGCTGGTCTCCAGAAATAGTCTCAACCAGATCTCCCGGGCTTACAAGCAGCTCTCCGATTCCCAACAACTTGACTGGGATTCTGGCTGAGCGTCTGATCAGCCTGAGTGTTCTGGGCTCGCGCCTATACCGTTGACAGTAATGACGATGCGCTCCTGTGTTTGATTATAATTCCTTAACTTTGCCGTACGAAGTACTACTTGTCGAAATGAAAGCCCTGATACGACTAATACCGTTCGCAACCTATTGCATGCTCATTGCCATAATGGTTAACGCCTGCTTCTTTGTCCCCGATGAACCCTATCCGGAACCGGATGAAGGCGATGTCTGGGAGAAGGCCGCGGATGCAGTCGCAGGAATGAAGACAGGGTGGAATCTCGGCAATACGCTCGATTCCTACGGCGACTGGATTGTCCAATGGGGAGACGGTTCCACGGCCAGTTTCGAAACTGCGTGGGGGCAGCCCGTCACGACGCCTGAACTTTTGAAAGCCTTTGCGGCTGCTGGATTCGGTGCAGTCCGTGTGCCGGTTACCTGGAGACAGCATTTTAACGAAAGTGACTTTACTGTTGACAAGGCTTGGATGGATCGGGTCGAAGCGGTGGTCGGATATGTCCTGGATGCAGGAATGTACTGCATCATCAACCTCCATCACGACACCGGGACCGACGGATGGCTTATGGCCGATACATCCACCTACGAAACCTCGAAGATCAAATTCCGGGGCCTCTGGAAGCAGATTGCGGAGCGGTTCGAGCCTTACGGGGAGAAACTACTGTTCGAAGGCTTCAATGAGATTCTTTCCGCCACCGACAACTGGACCGGTCCCGCCTCATCCGCGTCCTATGCCATAGTCAATAAGCTGAATCAGGACTTCGTAAGAACCGTCCGCTCGACCGGCGGCAACAACGCAAAAAGGAACTTGGTCTGCAATACCTACGGGGCCGGGTGTTCGGCAAGGGAACTCGATCCATTTGTCCTTCCAGATGATTCGGCTGAGGGACATCTCATCGCACAAGTCCATAGTTATGCACCTTACCCCTTCGCATTCGATGTCTCCTCAGATACCTGGTGGGGACCCTATGACAAGAAGGTTTTTGACAAGGCATGCGAAGATGCCATCCGGGAGATCATCGAAGGTCTTGACAGCCATTTCGTTCAGAAAGGAATCCCATGCATCATCGGTGAATATGGTGCTGTCGACAAGAACAATACCCCTGAGCGCGCCAAGCACGCGGCCTTCTATGTATCGACCGCCAGGCAATATGGAATCACTTGTTTTCACTGGATGGGCCTGATGGACGGTGAAGACCGCAGTACCTTGACATGGACTGATCCGGAAATCCGGGATGCCATCATCGGTAGCTTATAATCAATAAACCCGCTTTTCTGCATCCGGTTTTGCCGGTGATCCATAATATATGGTTTAGATATTTAAATAATTCTAAATCAGTTAGATACCGGTTTTATGTCCGTGGGAGTCACAAAGTATTGAAAATCAGGGACTTGCATGCAAGTCCCTGATTTGTTTTTGTACGGTGGTGCGTCGAAAGCTTGCTTTCGTAAGCATCCACCGCACAAAAACAAACAAGGTGGCCGGCCTCGT